>Ga0209370_1000085_pt1 | contig 230127 bp, 191 predicted proteins | sample AgamicAtPrz_FD_187164 | JGI IMG/M metagenome (GOLD analysis project Ga0209370, IMG submission 187164) | Agave microbial communities from Guanajuato, Mexico - At.P.rz (SPAdes) (version 2) | ecosystem: Host-associated > Plants > Phyllosphere > Phylloplane/Leaf | place: Guanajuato, Mexico...
AGCGCCTGCCCTTCCGGGCCGTATTCGTGCGGATTGCGCCGTACGGGGCGAGCCTGAGCCTGGCTTCGATCGGCTACGGCACCCTCACTACCTTCATCACACTGTTTTATGCCAGTCGCGGTTGGACCGGCGCCGCCTGGTGCCTGACGGTCTTCGGCATCTGCTTCATCCTGGCCCGGCTGTTGTTCGTTTCCAGCATCGCCCGCTTCGGTGGCTTCAACTCGGCCATCGCTTGCATGAGCATCGAAACCCTGGGATTGGTGTTGCTCTGGATCGCACCCAGCACCGCGTTCGCCCTGGTGGGCGCCGGGCTGGCCGGCTTCGGGTTGTCCCTGGTGTACCCGGCGCTCGGCGTGGAGGCCATCAAGCAGGTGCCGAGCACCAGCCGTGGCGCAGGCTTGGGTGCCTACGCGGTGTTCTTCGACCTGGCATTGGCGATTGCCGGACCGCTGATGGGCGCGGTGGCGTTGAACATGGGCTACTCGTCGATCTTTTTCTGCGCAGCCGTGCTGTCCCTCTCCGGACTGGGCCTGACCCTGCTGCTGCGCCGCCGAAGCGTAACAGACGCCTACTGATCAGCCGTCCGTAGCCCGGCCCGGCTGGGTTTACCCAGCGTCTGGCTGAAGAAACGGTCGGCTTCGGTAATCATCGTACGGTGGATGTCCTTGCGATCAACGCCATCGGCATCGGTGCACAGCGCCGGCATCGCGGCGATCTGCTCGTCGGTGCACGGCGCCAGGAATACAAAGTGCCCCGCCCCGACCAGGGTCTTGAAGTCCGGGGCAATGGGCAGCTTGCGGGCCAACGCGGCGGCGTTCTTGTCGAAGGCCACGAGCTTGTCGCCATCGCCGCTGTACAACAGCACCGGCACGTGGACATCGGCCAGGGTGTGACGGCCGAATTTCAGGCTCAACGGCGCCATCAGCAACAAGGCCCTGACCCTCGGGTCGGCTTCCGGTTGCAGGTCGTCGCGGTCTGCGATCAGTTCGCCCTGGGTGTTGCAGGCGTCACGGTCGTCGGGCCGCTCCTGGCAGTAGCGGCGCAGGCGATTGAGGTCCGGCGTGGCTCCGGACAGGATCAGCGCCGTTTCGCCACCGGCCGAATAACCGATCACCCCAACCTGCTCGGCATTGACGAATGGCGCCAGCATCGGTTCGTTCAACGTTGCGGTGATGGCTTGGGAGATCTGGATCGGCCGTCCGTACAGGTTGCTGAGGGTACCAAGCCGACTGTGGTCCTGGGCGTTGTCGCCGGGATGAATCACCGCCACCACGACAAAGCCCTTGCGCGCCAGTGACGTGGCCAGGTCATGCAGGGCCAAGGGCGTGCCGGTGTTGCCATGAGACAGCATCAGCAGTGGAAAGCGGCCGATGGCGATCTGTGCGTCAGGCGCGGCGTCAATCTGATAACCGCCTAGCTTGCTGGTCTGCTCGCGGTCGGTGGATGGGTAGAACGCGATGGCGTGCATCGGCTGCTGATCCAGCGGATCGAGGAAATTCAGCTCATGGAAACCGGCGCTCCAATGCGCACGCATCCCGGGCGCGGCCTGCACTGAACCCAGGCTGCCCAGCAGGCAGAACAGTAGAACTGCACCAAGACGTGTCATCGCGCTTTCCATCTTCACCGTTTGGCCCCGTTGCCCAGCGGCTCATCGCTTTGGCGTGCATAAGCTGCGCCAGAAGCCCAACGCCAGACGCAGAAAAACTCTGCACCTGACCATCCTATGATGATCAGAATACAGAGTTTCCCAAAGGTTGCTCCAAGCGCTTGGTTTTTTTACCCAAACCTTACGCCGCGGCGAATTGTTCGCCGATCTGGGCCTTGGCTTCGCTCATGGCCTTGGTGCGCATGTCGTCACCGTAAGCCAGGCCCTCGGCGCGGATGAACTCGATGTCGGTGATACCCAGGAAACCGAACAGCACCTTCAGATAATCCTCATGGGCCACACCGCTGGGCTGGCCGGCATGCAGACCGCCCGCGGTGGAAACGATCACCAGTTTCTTGCCGCCGCACAGGCCTTGCGGACCGGCTTCGGTGTAGCGAAAGGTCTGCCCAGCCACGGCGATGCGGTCGATCCAGGCCTTGAGCTGGGTCGGAATGCTGAAATTGTACATGGGGGCGGCAATGACGATGGCGTCTGCGGCCTTGAACTCGGCCATGGTCGTAGCGCTGAGTTCAGCCTCGTGTTGCAGGGCTGCGTCACGCAGCTCGGCGCTGGTGCCTGCGGCGACCAGAGTCTGGGCGGAGAAATGGCTGATGGCGTCGGCGGCCAGATCGCGGTAGGTCACAACGGTCTGTGGCTCTGCGGCTTTCCAGGCTTCGACCACTTCGCGGCTCAGTTGGCGGGAAGCGGAGTTGTCGCCCAGGATGCTCGAATCGATGTGCAAGAGTTTCATGTAAGTGCTCTCCAAGTGAGGATCGCGCCCTGGCGATCAATTGGCGACAATCCTATCGATGAAACCAATGATCGATAAGCCAACAAAAATGCGATAGTTTGTCCCACTGACAGGACAATCGAGCCCGCCATGCAAGACCTCAATGATCTGTACTACTTCGCCAAAGTCGTCGAAGCCGGCGGTTTCGCGGCGGCCGGACGCTTGCTCGGCATCCCCAAGTCGCGGCTGTCGCGGCGCATCGCCGAACTGGAGGAGCGCCTGGACGCCCGTCTGCTGCAACGCACCACCCGCCAATTGAAACTGACCGCAGTGGGCGAGCGCTATTTGCGGCATTGCCAGGCCATGTTGCTGGAGGCGGACATGGCCGCCGAGGCGGTGGCGAGCATGTCCAGCGCGCCACGCGGGCGTCTGCGAGTGTCGAGTCCGGTAGGCTTGGCCCATGAAATGCTGGCCGGGTTGGTCGCCAGTTTCCTGGAGAAATTCCCTCAGGTTCAGTTGGAAATGATCCTGCTCAATCGCCGCGTGGATCTGATCAGCGAGGGCATCGATGTCGCGTTGCGGGTGCGCGATGTTGGCGATGAAGACCCGCTGCTGATGACCCGGCGCCTGCGTCAGGCGCGGCTGATCATGGTCGCCAGCCCGGCGTTCGCCGCAGGACGGCGGATCGAAACGCCTGAGGATCTCAGGCAGCTACCCGTTCTCGGGGCCCTGGAAGCTGACCGCCTGGTGCACTTGCGGCTGCTCCGGGGCGATGGGCAAAGTGTCGAGATGGCACTGGAAGCACGCCTGGGCATCGATGATTTCATCGTGCGTCGCGCCTGTGCCCTCGCCGGCCTGGGCTTCACCCTGCTGCCCAGCATGTATTGTGAGCAGGAATTGCAGGACGGCACGTTAGTGGAGTTATTGCCAGAGTGGTCATTGCCCGATGGCTGGCTGCAGGCCGTGTATCCGCACCGTCGCGGCGTGTTGCCGGCGGTCCGGGCATGGATCGACCATTTGGTGGAAGCATTCAATCAATGTGGGGACAGGACGTTATGAATTTGACCGAAGAGCAGGTCGCGCAGTTTTGCCTGGGCTTGCCGGGGGCCCGGGAGGATTACAAGTGGGGCGGCGTGCGGGTGTTTTCCGTGGCCGGCAATAAAATGTTCGCCCTTCAAGGGCTACGGAGCGATTCATTGGCGTTCAAGGTCGACAAGGACCTGTTCCTCGGTCATTGCGACCGCCCGGGCATTCGCCCGGCGCCTTACCTGGCACGGGCCCAATGGATCATCATGCAGGTGCCCTACCCGCTGGGCGCCGAAGAACTGCGTGGCCTGCTGCAACGCTCTCACCAGTTGGTGGTGAGTAAATTGCCCAAGCGCACGCAGGTCGGCCTGCTGCTCTAGAACAAGGTCAGCAGGCGCCCAAGGAACAACTGGTCGATCCAGAACACCTGGTGCAGCAGCACGATGAACCAGAACACCAGCTGGAACGACACCTTTCGGGTCTTGTGGCGAAACACCTGCTGGGCCAGCAGCGCTCCAGGCCAGCCACCCGCCAGCTCCACGGCGTGCAATACGTTCTCCGGGGTGCGCCAGGCGTCGGCCCGGGCCTTGCGCTTGTCGCTCCAGTACAGCAGAAACGCCACCGCGCTGACGACGCCATAGGCCACCATCGGCACCCAGGAGACCGCCCGTAGCCCGAGCAGCAGCGAGCCGGTCAACGGCAAGGCACACAACAGCGCAAACACCACCAGTTTCAGTCGCAGGTTCTGCACCGCGCCATTGGTGTTGTGCGCCGAGCGTTTGCGCTTACCTGAGTCAATCATGGCTTGGCAGCGGCCCAGTCAACCCAGCCAAACTGCCAGGTCGCCAGGATCAGCAGGCCGAAAGCGATCCGATACCAGGCGAACACTGCGTAGCTGTGGCTGGCGATAAAGCGCAGCAGACCCTTGACCGCAATCATGGCGAAGATGAACGCCGTGACGAAACCGATGGCGAACACTGGGAAATCCGCCGGAACGAACAGTTCGCGGTACTTGTAGCCGGAATAGACCGCCGCACCGACCATGGTCGGCATCGCCAGGAAGAACGAAAACTCGGTCGCCGTCTTGCGCGACAGCCCGAACAGCAACCCGCCGATGATGGTCGAGCCCGAACGGGAGGTGCCCGGAATCATCGCCAGGCATTGGGCCAGGCCGACTTTCAAGGCGTCTTTCCAGGTGATGTCGTCCACCGTTTCGGCGTGCACCTGATGTTGGCGCTTTTCCGCCCAGAGCATCACGAAGCCACCGATCACCAGCGCCGCGGCCACGGTGATCGGGTTGAACAGGTAATGGTGAATCCAGTCGGCCAGCAATACGCCCAGTACCACCGCGGGCAGGAAGGCGATCAGCAGGTTGAGCGTGAAGCGCCGGGCGCCGGGTTGGGTCGGCAAGCCCAGAACCACGTCGAAGATCTTGCGCCGGAACTCCCAGACCACCGCGAGAATCGCGCCCAGTTGAATGATGATGTTGAATGCCATCGAGCGCTCGCCACCGAACTCAAGCAAGTCAGCGACAATGATCTGATGCCCGGTGCTGGAAATCGGCAGAAACTCCGTCAAGCCTTCTACTACGCCAAGAATCAGTGCCTGAAAGGCCGTCCACAAATCCATTCTTCCCCCAGTAACGACCTTTTATGCAGGTCTCGTCATGTTCAAGTGTCTTGCAGGTGCAAGCAGCGGCGCACGATAACTGTGACCGGTCGAAAAAAACCAATGAAAAAATCAAGTCGGGCTCAGGTTTTACGCTGCGGGGCCGAAATCCTATCAGACAAGCCCTGATAACGCTGCGGCGTTATGCCTGAGGTGGTCGAGCGCGCCAGCAGGACGCAACAGCGCCGACGGTGATCGATGACAAGAATAAAAACCGGAGTAATCGCGTATGAATAGCTTGCGCAGTGTGTCGATCAGCCGACGCTTGTGGCTCATCCTGGTCGTGGCCATCGTGATGCTGTTCACGTTGGGCGCCTTGATGCTCAAACAGATCCACAACGACCTGTATCAGGCCAAGGTGCAGAAAACCCAGCATGTGGTGCAGACCGCCAGCGGTGTGCTGAGTTACTACCATGGCCTGGAAACCGCCGGCACCCTGACCCGCGATGCCGCGCAGAAGCAGGCGCTCAGTGCCGTGCGTGGCCTGCGCTACAACGAAACCGACTATTTCTGGATCAACGACCTGACCCCCGTCATGGTCATGCATCCGACCAACCCGAAGCTCGAAGGCCAGAATCTCTCGGCGATCCGCGACCCGAACGGTTTCGCCCTGTTCAATGAAATGGTCACCATCGCCAAGTCCAAGGGCGCCGGCATGGTCGATTACCTCTGGCCCAAGCCAGGCGCGGAAGCGCCGGTGGGCAAGACCTCCTACGTCAAATTGTTCGAGCCTTGGGGCTGGGTCATCGGCTCCGGCGTCTACGTCGACGACGTACAGGCCGAATTCCGCTCCCAAGTGATCCAGGCGTCAGTCATCGGCCTGGTGATCACGCTGATCATGGCCGTGCTGTTGACCCTGATCGTGCGCAGCATCGTGCGTCCGTTGCAGGAAAGCGTTAACGCCATGGCCAATATCGCCAGCGGCGAAAGCGACCTGACCCGCACCCTCGACACCCACGGCCAGGACGAAGTCACGCAACTGGCGCGGCACTTCAACGCCTTCACCGCCAAGCTGCGGCAAGTGGTGAGCCAGTTGCAGGATTCGGCCAGTGCGCTGGGGCAGTCGTCCAATGAGCTAGGCAACGACGCCACCCAGGCCCAGGAACGCAGCCAGCAGCAGTCGCAACAAATGGAACTGGTGGCCACGGCGATCAACGAAGTGACCTACGGTGTGCAGGATGTGGCGAAGAACGCCGAACACGCCGCCAGCGAAATGCGCGACGCCGAATCCCAGGCCCAGCAAGGCCAGGTCAACATTGACGGCAGCCTGCAGCAGATCGAACGGCTCTCCCAGACCATCGACCAGGCGGTGGAGGTGATCCGCACCTTGGCCAGCGAGAGCACGCAGATCGGCAGTGTGCTGGAGGTGATCCGCTCGATTGCCGAGCAGACCAACCTGCTGGCGCTCAACGCCGCGATCGAAGCGGCCCGCGCCGGCGAGCAAGGCCGTGGCTTTGCGGTGGTGGCCGATGAAGTGCGACTGCTGGCCCAGCGCACCCAGAAGTCCACTGCGGAAATCCAGGCGATGATCGAACGCCTGCAAAACCATTCCGAAGCCGCGGTAAAAGTCATCAGCGACAGCAGCCGGGCCTCGCAACTGACCATCGAACAGGCCGGCCTGGCGGGCGCCAGCCTCAACGCCATCGGCCAGGCCCTGCGCAACCTCAACAGCCTGAACGCATCCATCGCCAGCGCCACCCTGCAACAGGCCCATGTGGTGGAAGACATCAACCAGAACGTCACCCAGGCCGCCGGCCTGTCCCACAGCACCGCCCTGGCGGCCGAACAATCGAGCCTGGCGAGCACCCGCCTCAAGGGGTTGAGTGAACAGTTGAACGGGTTACTCAAACAGTTCCGGGTTTGAATGGTGCCTCCCTGTGGGAGCATGACTCCCACAGGCGGCAGCTCTAGCAATCACCAACACCACAATCCTCTGTGGGAGCGGGCTTGCTCGCGAAGGCGATCCTTCAGTCGACATCTTTGTTGACTGACCCTCCGCTTTCGCGAGCAAGCCCGCTCCCACAGGATTAGCAGTGTCTGCCAGCAGCACGTTCCAACATTGGGATTGGAGCTGCCCCCGCCATAACGTTTACAATCGCCGCCCTCTCCCACTTCCCCAAGGAATCACCATGTCCGGGCTTGAACTGTTTGCCGCGGCCCTCGGCGTGATCGCTGTCTGGTTGACCGTCAAGCAGAACCCCTGGGGCTGGCCGATCGGGCTGGTGATGGTGTTGCTCTACACCTGGATTTTCTTCGACGTGAAGTTGTACTCGGACATGCTGCTGCAAGTGGTCTACGCCGTGCTGCAACTGTATGGCTGGTGGCAGTGGACCCGTGCCGGGCAGCAACATGAAGGGCGCCAGGTGACTCGCCTCGGTGGACCGTCGATAGTGCTCGGCCTGGCGATCGGTGCAGCGGGCAGCCTGCTGTTGGGTGCGGCCATGGCCCACTGGACCGACGCCGCCCAGCCCTGGCTCGACGCAGCACTGACCGGTTTCAGCCTCGTGGCCCAGTGGTGGATGGCGCAAAAGCGCCTGCAATGCTGGCCGCTGTGGATTGTCCTGGACGTGATCTTCGTCGGCCTGTTCATCTACAAGGGCCTGTACCTGACTGCCGCGCTCTATGCCCTGTTCACCCTGCTGGCGGTGCAAGGCTGGCGGGAATGGCGCGCCGACCCGGCCCGGCGCGCATGAAAGTCGTGGTACTGACCGGCCCGGAGTCCAGCGGCAAGAGCTGGCTGGCGGCGCAGTTGCAAGCGCATTTCGGTGGCCTGAGGGTCGATGAATACGTTCGCCATTTCATGGAACAGAACCCCCGCGACACCTGCCTGGCCGACATCACGGACATCGCGAACGGGCAACTGGCCTGGGAAGACGCGGCCCGTGCCCGCCAGCCGGCCCTGCTGATCCTCGACACTCACCTGCTGAGCAACATCCTCTGGAGCCAGACCCTGTTCGGCGATTGTCCGGGCTGGCTGGAACCGGCCTTGTTGTCACGCCATTACGACCTGCACCTGCTGCTGAGCCCCGAGCAAGTCCAATGGACGGGCGATGGCTTGCGTTGCCAACCGGAGCTGGCACAACGCATCACATTTTTCGAAGCCATCGAGGATTGGCTGGTCCGACACCGGCAACCCTTCCAGGTGATCGAAGGTGACTGGACGCAACGCAGGGACACGGTTTTCGCCGCCGTTTCCCAACTGTTGACTGCCTGATTTCCCAGCCCATGACTTTACCTTCCGGTAAAGGTCATCTGTTCCAGGCTTGATACACCGCTGACCCACGGAATGCGGATCCAAAGCGGTTTCACGCGATTGTCATCGAGACTGTCAAGCCGCTGAAACACCCCGCTCAAAGCCTGGATCCAGAGCCCTGGACCGCCGTCGCCTCGCTGTTTATCCGGCCCATTGTCTCAACGATGAAACAGCCCTCTTGCGCAAAACCCCAGAACGCCACGCAACCTATTGATTCCAAGAGCGTTTCAGAAACCGGCACGACAACTGCTTTTCCCCTTCGCGACGCTGACTAGGGCCAGCCGTTAAAAAAGGAATCGCTGCCATGGGGACTATCGATAGAAGCCTGACCTGCCTGTTGCTGATCGGTTGCGCTGCCTGCGCCTCGTTCAGCCTGCCGGCGCAGGCCGAGGGCAATGGCGTCATTGTGCTCAGCCGCGACGTACAACCCATCGCAATCGGTCGTAACGGGGGCAAAGACCCCTACCCGACCACCGTCAACGCCAACCCATCGGCCCGGATCAACCAGGCAGCCGCCAGCACCGAGCTGAGCGATGGCGAATTCGCCAGCGTGGCCAGCGGTTCTTCAATCCGCAACTCCATCAATGCCAACACCAACACCGGCGTGCAGGGCCTGAACGTGGTGACCAACCCCAACGGCATGCCCGGCATGGGCGCCGGTCACGGTGGCGGCAGCGGTGGCGCGATCTCCGGAACCATCAACCGTTCGCTGAGTTCCGGCCTGGCCCCCCTGGGTCGACTAGCCGGAGGCCAGTGACATGAAGCCTGCCCTGTTTCTCCTGGCCTTGCTCGGCTCCTCCATCGCCCTCGCCGATCCGGGCGTGGCGCGGGTCAACAACGCCAACCTGCTGGATTCCGGCGGCCATTACACCGGCAACTTCAACGTCAATCAGGCTGCCGGCGACCAGACCCAACAGACCAATGTCCGGGCCATCGCGATCGGCACCGAGGCACAGGCCACCACCAGCGTGCGCCAACGCCTCGACACGCCGGCCGACCCGTCGATGAACGCCAGCGCCCGGATCGGCGGCAATTCTTTCACCAACGGCAACGGGGCACTGGGCGTCAACCAGTCCGCCGGGGCCAACAACCAGATGGCCAATGTCATGCGGGTGGGCATCAGTGCTCATCCGCAGAGCATTGACGACAGCGCCCTTTCTCAACAGAACGTGGCGCTGTTACCGAACTCAGGAGCAACTGGCGCCCCAACCGGCAGTCGCCAGGTCGTCACCAGCGACCAGGCCTTCACCGGCAGCCGTGGGGTTATCCAGGTGAACCAGAGTGCCGGGGTGGGGAACCGCATGGCTAACACCCTGAGCATCCGGGTCGCTGACTGATCCGGCGCAGTGCGCATAAGAAAATACCAACACTTAACCAACGACAAGCAAGGAGAAACATCATGAAACCTACAATGGCGCTCAAACCATTGGTTTTCGCTCTCGCCGCTGTCATGGCAATGGCTGCACAGGCTGGAGGCAACAATAACGGGCATGGTCATGGCCACAATGACCATGGCCCAAAAGGCCCGACCTGGCAGGAACAACTGTCCATCACGGCCGGTTCTGCAGCCACGGTATTGGATGAGCAGAACAGCGACGGTAACGTGGTGACCAACCAGGCCACCAAAAACACCGCTGAAGCCAAAGACTCACTCAATGGCAGCAACGGCAACATGGGCGCCAACGTCGCTGGCGGCGACGGCAACCAACAGGACAACGCCGCCGCCCTGGCCACCGCTGACGAAAGCTTCATCTTCGGCTCGGCTGTCGCCATGTCCAGCGCAACCCAAGTCAATAACAACAACTACGTCAAAAACAACTCGACCCAAAACAACGCCTCGCTTACCAACGCGGGCAACAACGGCTCCGGCAACATCGGCATCAACGTGACCGCCGGCAACTTCAACCAACAGAAAAACAACCTGGCCATCGCCGTGTCCGGAGGCCGTGTCGCTACTGCCTCTGCTGCGGCCGACCAGACCTCCACCGGCCTGGAAGTCGACAACAAAGGCGTGCGGACCTACAAAACCGACACCCTCACCAGTACCTACAGCGCTTCCGGCACGTTCAAGGCCAAAGGCGACGGCACCGCCCAAAGCGACAACCATGGCGGCTGGGACGACAAAGGCGGCTACGGTGGCGGTCACGATAGCGACAAGTTCAAGTTCACCGCCGTGGGTACCTTCGAACTGTCCGGCACCAACACCCAACAAGTGCTGACCCGCGATGGTTGGAAAAACCCTGTGATCAACAACGCCACCATGAGCAACTCGATGAACGGCTTCTCCGGTAACGGCGGCGCCAACGTGTCGGCTGGCGTGGGTAACCAACAAAGCAACTCGCTGTCGATCGCTGCTGGCTGCAAAGCCTGCATGTAAGCGCGCATGAAACGAAGCCCCGGAAACGGGGCTTCTTTCCAGGACTTTCATAAGGCGTATCAGTCATGCGTGTGACTGCCCTTTCCCTGCTGCTGTGCATGGCCTGCGCCGCTGAAGCCGCGCAAATGCCAGTCGCCGCCCTGCCTGGCGGCATGCTGGTCTATAAACCGGTACAGAGCCTGCGCGAGCGCAAGTTCAGCGACATCGTAGAACAGAAAACCGATTTCAGTTGCGGTGCCGCCGCACTGGCCACGGTGCTGCGCCAGGCCTACTGGCTGGATGTCGATGAAGAGCACGTGATCAAGGGCATGCTGGTCAATGCCGACCAGAACCTGGTTCGCACCCAAGGCTTTTCCATGCTCGACATGAAGCGGTATGTGGAAACCATCGGCATGCGCGCCCGGGGCTATCGGATACCGCCTGAAAAAATCGAAGCGGTGACGATTCCGGTAGTGGTCCTGATGGATATACGCGGCTACAAGCATTTCGTGGTGCTGCAGCGTGCCGACAAGCAATGGGTCTACATCGCCGACCCGGTGCTGGGGCACAAGCGCTACGCCCATGATGATTTCGTCAAAGGCTGGAACGGCATCGTCTTTGCCATCGTCGGGCCGGGCTATGACAAGACCAACGCGTTGCGCAGCCCTCCGCAACCACTGACGGCGCGTAACAAGCTGGACGGTTTCAACCCGGTCCAGGATGCAGAATTGATGGATTTCGGTTTCATACAGAGCGACTTCTTTTAATCGCCGACCACTGCCAACAATAAATACAAGAGGAGCAGGACGCTCCGGGAGCTGCACATGAAAACGTCACATTGGCTGACGCTGGCCTGCCTGGCCGCGGCTGCCTCGGGCTATGCCCATGCCGGATTCAAACCCATCGAAATCAAGGACCAGGAGCTTTCCGAGCTGCGCGGTCGATATGTCATGCCGGGCCGGGTGATCAGTTTCGGCATCGTCATGAGCAGTACCTGGCGCAATGCCAACGGTGACCTGATCGGCGCCACCAGCGCCATGCAGATCCAGGCCGCCACCGTTAAACCCGAATTCTATGTCTCCACCATCAAGCAGACCGGTAATGGCGGCGTCCCCGAACAGGGCAGCGGCAACATTACCGGTGGCGCGGGGCTGGGAATCAGCCAGGGCGTGACCCAGAGCGTACGCGCCGCCGGTGACGGCAACACCGCCTATAACAACGTCAGCATCAACGTGAAGGAAAGCAATCAGGCGCCGACGCTGGTGCCGTCCCAAGGCCAGCTGCTGACCAGCGGCCAGACCATCAGCGGCAGCAACGCCGCCGGCAGCGTGGCGGTCAGCGCCACCGGCAACGGCGTGCAGATGGCGATCCAGGCCAGCCAGAACCAGGGCAACGCGTTGCAACAAGTGGCCCAGGGCGGCCTGCTGCAAAACACCCGGCTGTTGGGTAACAGCAACCTGGTCAACAACCTGACCCAACTCAATGTGGTACTGAACAACAACGGCCCCAGCGCCGGGGCCCTGGACTGCAACCTGACGCAATTGCGCGGTCTGCGCAACCTTGGATATTGAACTACGCTGCTGACGACCATTGGGCAATAGGGACGGCACCTCCATGTATCGATCCGTATCGTTGCGCGCTGTCATGTGTTTGAGCACGTTGTTGCCGGCGACCGTGGTGCAAGCGGCGCCGGACGCGGACATCGAAGCCCTGAAGCAGGAACTGCTGGAGTTGAAGCAGCGATACGAGGTCCAGCAGAAGGCCTTGGCGGTGCTGGAACAAAGGGTTCGCCAGGTGGAAGATCAACCCGCCGCCCCGCCCCCTAAGCGCCTGGCCAAATCCCCGGCCGACATGAAAGGCAACCAGACCGTGGCCGGCAGTGGTACAGCGACCGCCGGTGGCAGCGGCTACGGGCAGTCCCTGGCCGACGATTCGCAACCGGCCCAGAGTGTTTCCAACCTCTACGACGAGGCCAGCGGTTTCTTCGGTGGTGGCAAGTTCAGCTTCGAAACCGGCGTGACCTATTCGCGCTATGACACTCGGCAATTGATCCTCAACGGTTTCCTGGCCCTGGATTCGATCTTCTTGGGCAACATCAATCTGGACCGGATCAAGGCCGACACCTGGACTCTGGACCTGACCGGTCGCTACAACTTCGACAACCGCTGGCAGTTCGACCTCAACGTGCCGGTGATCTACCGCGAGTCCACTTATCAGTCCGGTGGTGCCAACAACGGCGCTGCCGGCGTCACCAGCGAAGAAACCGTGACCCGCGACCCCACCATCGGCGACGTCAACTTCGGCATTGCCTACAAGTTCATGGATGAGTCGGTCGACAGACCGGATGCAGTGGTCACCCTGCGGGTCAAGGCCCCTACCGGCAAGGACCCGTTCGGTATCAAGTTGCGCCAGTCCCAGGCCAACACCAACCTGTTCGTGCCTGAAGACCTGCCCACCGGCAATGGCGTGTGGTCGATCACGCCGGGCCTTTCGCTGGTCAAGACCTTCGACCCGGCGGTGCTGTTCGGCACGCTGTCCTACACCCATAACTTCGAAGAGTCGTTCGACGACATCAGTTCCACCGTCAACCAGAAAATCCCTGGCAAGGTGCGAATCGGCGACAGCTTCCAGCTCGGCGCAGGCATCGCCTTCGCGCTGAACGAGAAGATGAGCATGTCGTTCTCGGTGTCCGACCTCATCCAGAAGAAAAGCAAGCTCAAGCAGGACGGTGGGGATTGGGAATCGGTGGTCTCCAGCGACGCCAACGCCGGCTACTTCAACATCGGCATGACCGTCGCCGCCACCGACAACCTGACCATCGTGCCCAACCTGTCCATCGGGTTGACCGACGATGCGCCGGACTTCACCTTCAGCCTGAAATTCCCGTATTACTTCTAGTGCGGCACTCCCATAGGGGATGTGACTTAGCAGAATGGACGGTCACCGCAAATCCATTGTGGGAGCGGGCTTGCTCGCGAAAGCGGTATGTCAGGCGCTTTGATTAACCTGACACTAGGCCTTCGCGAGCAAGCCCGCTCCCACAATGAATCGGTGCCTGACTCGAGTCAGCGAATCTGATGCTTGTGCAACAACCGATAGAACGTCGGTCGTGAAACCCCCAGCACCCGGGCGGCGACGCTCAGGTTGTCGCTGTGGCGGTTGAGCACGTCGCTCAGTGCCTGACGTTCGGCGCGGGTCTTGTAGTCTTCCAGGGTGCCCATCGGCGCGACGATGCCATGATGACTGGCAAGCCCCAGGTCCCTCGCCTCGATCTGGCGCCCCTCTGCCAACACCAGCCCACGACGGACACGGTTGGCCAGCTCTCGGACATTACCAGGCCAGTCATGCATGCCCATCGCCACCAGCGCATCCTCGCTGAAGCTACGCGGGCGGCGACCGGTTTCCTGGCTATAGGAATGAGCAAAATGGCTGGCCAGCATCGCCAGGTCGCCAGGTCGCTCGCGCAACGGCGCCATGACCACCTGCAGCACGTTCAGGCGATAGTACAAGTCCTCGCGAAAACGCTTGAGCTCGATGGCCGCCTCAAGGTCAACGTGAGTGGCGGCCAGGACCCGCACATCCACCGCGATCGGCTGACTGCCACCGACCCGCTCGATGTGTTTTTCCTGTAGGAATCGCAGCAGGTTCGCCTGCAACTCCAACGGCAGGTCGCCGACCTCATCGAGGAACAGCGTTCCGCCGTGAGCCGCCTCGATCCGCCCGATCTTGCGCTGGTGAGCGCCGGTGAACGCACCCTTCTCATGGCCGAACAACTCGGACTGGATCAGGTGCTCCGGAATGGCGCCGCAGTTGATGGCAATGAACGGTTTGTTGCGCCGGTGCGACTGGAAATGCAGGGTGCGCGCAACCAACTCCTTGCCGGTGCCGCTCTCACCACGAATCAACACCGGCGACTCGGTCGGCGCCAGCTTGCTGAGCAATTTGCGCAGCTCACGAATCGGTCGGCTGTCGCCCAGCAACTCATGTTCGGGCTGATCGACGTGAATCGAGCCCTGCCCGCGCAGGCGCGCCATGCCGAACGCCCGGCCCAGCGTCACCTGGACCCTGGACACGTCAAACGGCAAGGTGTGGAAGTCAAAGAACCATTCGCAAACGAAATCGCCGACATTCTGCAGGCGCAACATGTCTTGGTTGAGAACGGCGATCCATTCGGTGCCGCTGCGGCTGATCAATTCCTTGACCGCTTCCGGGCGCTCCAGATGAAACGGTTGCAAGCGCAACAGGCCGACGTCGCAGGTCCGGTCAGCGGCGTTTTCGAGGGCACAACTGTCTACATCCCAGCCAACGCTGCGCAAACCCGGCAGCAGGCGATGGCAATCATCGCAGGGATCGACCACGAGCAGACGACGCGACGCATTGGCTTCGACCATGACTGATCCTTGGCGCCAAAATAAGGAAATGTTAGTAGAAACAGTCGTTTGGCGAACCTGCATGTAACAGTAGCAAGAAGTTGACACAGGCTTGTATCAATTGATTATCGAAGCCGGCGTAATCCGGTTATAAGGCCCCGTTTCGTTTGTTTTTCCTGATCAAATTCTTTCGCGCCGCTTTCAAACAAAAGCCCTGGAACCTGGTCTGAAAGAAATTCGAAATTTATTCAATGTTTGTGTGACCCGCCCCCGGGTTCAGGACATCAGTACAAGTAACCTGCCGCACGGTACGCCCAACCGACGGCACATCATTTGATTGGGCATATTGAAGAGAAAACGCCATGAACGCCCCGCTCCGTATCAACGAAGCTCTTTTGATTGCCGACCGCGCATTTCGTCCTTTCCAATGCGTGGCCTGGGCTCCACAAGACGGTAACGGTGAACTCAGCCTGACCGTTATCGACCGCACCAATACCCACATCGGTCGCAAACAGATTCCAAGCAGCGCCTATACCGATCCGGCTCAACTGGCCGATCTGTTGAAGCAGGCCCGTGCCGAACTGAGCCAGGAAGGCTACAAGTTGCAATCCTGGTCGATGCCGGAATAAAGCCACCGATTCAGCCGGTTATCGAAGGCCGGCGTGGCGCTGGGTTGCAAAGCCATCGTTATGGCACGAATCGCCCATGCTTCTGTAGGACCTGATAGTTGTGCATGGTCGCGTTCAGGGATTGAATGTTGCCCTCATGCAGTCGTCGCCCTTCCGGGTCGATCGACGCGCAAGGAGAGGCATGCATGCACGATCGATCCGCTTTCGCGCGACCTCTGCCTGAGGTCCACGCCGGACAACTTGATCCAGGCTTTGCCGATAACGGTAAAGCCTGGATTCATTTTCAGGGCAGCACGTCGAGCCTCACCACCGGGCTGACCGTCGACCACGCCGGCCGAACCCTCGTCGCCGCCCGGATCAACACCTCCCAAGGCGCCCGGTTCGGGCTGACACGGCTCAACCACGACGGTTCGACCGATGCGGATTTCGGAACCGACGGCTGCGTGATCGGCGCCTTTGAACAGGGCTTCGAAGCAACGGCGGGCAAAGTCATCGAACTGGCCGATGGGCAAATCCTGCTCTCAGGCCTGCACTACGAAAACAACAATCACACCCTTCCCGCCCTGGCGCTGTTCGACCCGCAGGGCCTCCCCGTGCAAGGCTTCGGCGACGCCGGCCGGCTGATCGTCAGGCTCAGCGGCAATCTCTCCCAAGGCCTGCGTGACCCGTGGCTACCGCCTGGAGTACCGGGTCTTGAAGCCTGCGACATGCAAGTCCAGGCCGACGGCCGGATCCTTCTATTGGCCAACCATCATTTTCAACTGTCCGACCACGTCGGCGTGCTGATCCGACTGCTGCCGAACGGTGAACTGGATGACTCCTTCAATGGCCGTGGCTTCGTGATGGTCCGGCGCTTGCTGAAAAATACCTGGCTGGGCTGCCTGACGCTCCAGGCCGACGGCAATATCGTCGTCGGCGGTGCGATCGACCTGCCCCAGCAAGGGCTGATCGCGCGCTACCACCCCAGCGGCAGACTCGATGAAACCTTTGGCGAGGCAGGGTTCATGTCCATCAAGGCTCAGGACCACAGCGTGATGGTCAGCCAGATCGTCCAGCATGCCAACGGTGATTTGCAGGCGTTCGGCAGCAGCCGCGACCCGATGCACAGCCTGTCGTTGAAAGTGCGTCAGGACGGTGAGCCGGACCGTCGCTGTAACCATGGTCAATGTCGGCTCCTGGAGGTTGGGCGCAGCCCCAGCCAGTGGACCGCCGCCCAGGTCCAACCGGACGGAAAGCTTGTGACCGCAGGCGCGACCATCGGCGGTATCGAAGCGGATTTCCTGCTGGCCCGGCATCTGCCGGACGCCAGTCTTGACCCGGATTTCGGCCAGGGCGAAGGCTGGGTGCGCACGCGCCTGGGCTACAGCCTGGACACCGCCACCGCCCTGGCGGTACAGCCCGATGGGAAAATCCTGGTGGGCGGTTATTCGCTCAACGGCAGTTATCGAGCGGTGGTTGCGCGGTATTGGGGCTGAGTCAGAATGGCGCAGCGAACGGGATCTATTCCTACCCTTGATATTCCCCTTTTCTTACGGCAAGTTGCGCGCTTCTAATTAAAAGGAGCAGCCGATGTCCGGTTCAATGGCACAGGCTTTCGCGCACAACTTTCTGGGGCACTCGCCACGCTGGTACAAGGCGTGCATCGTCACTTTCCTGATTCTCAATGCGCTGGTGCTCTGGACCCTGGGCCCGGTCGTGGCCGGCTGGATGCTGGTCATCGAGTTCATCTTCACCCTGGCCATGGCCCTCAAATGCTACCCGCTGATGCCCGGTGGGCTGCTGCTGGTGGAGGCCCTGGTGCTGGGCATGACCACGCCCCAGGCGCTGTACGAAGAATTGCTGCACAACTTCCCGGTGATCCTGTTGCTGATGTTCATGGTCGCCGGCATCTACTTCATGAAGGACCTGCTGCTGTTCCTGTTCTCGCGCCTGTTGCTGGGGGTACGCTCCAAGGCACTGCTGGGGTTGATGTTCTGTTTTCTTTCGGCGTTTCTCTCAGCGTTCCTCGATGCGTTGACCGTCACCGCAGTGATTATCAGCGCCGCCGTGGGGTTTTATTCGGTGTACCACCGGGTCGCATCGGGCAACGATCCACGCCAGGACAGCAGCATCGATGAAGACCATGCGCTGGCGGCGCTGCACCATGGGGATCTGGAGCAGTTCCGGGCGTTCCTGCGCAGCCTGCTGATGCACGGCGCCGTGGGCACGGCCCTGGGCGGCGTCTGCACCTTGGTGGGTGAACCGCAGAACCTGTTGATCGGCCATGAGATGGGCTGGCATTTCGCTGACTTCTTCGTGAAGATCGCGCCGGTATCGCTGCCGGTGCTGGTGGCAGGCCTGGTGACCTGCGTGGCGCTGGAAAAGCTGCGCTGGTTCGGCTACGGCACGCTGCTGCCGAACAACGTCCGCGCCGTGCTGGCCGACTACGCCGAACAGGACAATCGTGAGCGCACCGCTCGTCAGCGGGCCGCCCTGATCGTCCAGGGTATCGCCGCGCTGATTCTGATCGTGTGCTTGGCCCTGCACATCGCCGAGGTCGGTCTGATCGGACTGATGGTGATCGTGCTGATTACCGCCTTCACCGGCATCACTGACGAGCACCGGCTCGGCAACGCCTTCAAGGACGCCATGCCGTTCACGGCGCTGTTGGTGGTGTTCTTTGCGGTGGTGGCGGTGATTCATGACCAGCAGCTGTTTACACCGCTGATTCAATGGGTTCTGGCCCTGCCCGCCGATCAGCAGCCGGGAATGCTGTTCATCGCCAACGGCCTGTTGTCGGCCATCAGCGACAACGTGTTCGTGGCGACCATCTACATCACCGAGGTGAAACAGGCCTTCGTGTCCGGCCACCTGAGCCGCGAGCAATTCGAAACCCTGGCGGTCGCCATCAACACCGGCACCAACCTGCCAAGCGTCGCTACCCCCAACGGCCAGGCCGCGTTCCTGTTCCTGCTGACCTCGGCCATTGCCCCACTGATTCGCCTGTCCTATGGCCGCATGGTCTGGATGGCCCTGCCGTACACGGTGGTAATGGGTGGACTGGGTTGGTTTGCGGTGACTTACTGGCTGTAGCCCGTACCTCCTGCTCGCGATAGCGGTCTGTCAGGCGCAGTGATGTAGGACGTAGCGCCCTCATCGCGAGCAGGCTCGCTCCCACAGGGGCGTGCGCCAATTATCGCGGCAGGATGTATCGCTCGATCGCCAGGGCCGCACCGTCCTCGGTGTTGGCCGCGGTCACGACGTCGGCCTGGCGCTTGATCGCGTCCGGTGCCTGCCCCATGGCAATGGACAGCCCCGCGCGATGGAACATCGCCGGGTCGTTGCCGCCATCGCCCATCGCCGCGGTCTGTTCCAGTGGTACGCCCAGGAACGCCGCCAGGGTCACCAGTGCATCGCCTTTGTTGGCTTTCATGGCCGTTACATCCAGGTAGATCGGTTGCGAGCGCGACACCTGGGCCTGGCCTTCAAGCAACGGGTGCAAGCGCGCCTCCAGCTCAACCAGCAGCTGCGTGTTGGCGCTGGTGGCGACGATCTTGTCGATGCGCTCAAGGTACGGCTCGAAACTCTCGACCTGCACCGGCGGATAGCCCAGGCCACGGGTCTCGACCGGCACCATCGGCCCGTTGGCATCGAGCACCAGCCAGTCGCCATCGGCAAATACCCAGACCTCGATGCCCGGCTGATCGGCATACAGCGCCAGGGTCGTCAGCGCTGCCTCGGGCGGCAGGTAGTGCACCGCCAGGAAGCTGCCATCAGGATGAACCAGCGTGCCGCCGTTGAACGCGGCGGTGGGCAGGTCAACGCCCAGGGCCTCGATCTGCTGCAACATCGCCCGCGGCGGCCGGCCGGTGGCGAGGCTGAACAACACGCCCGCCTCGCGCAATGAGCGAACCGCTTCGATGGTGCGCTGGTTGAGACGGTGATCGGGCAGCAGCAAGGTGCCGTCCATGTCGCTGAGCAAGAATCGGATGGGTTGGTTCACCGGTTCACTCATCCGAGGCCGTGCCAGACGCGACCATCGCGGGTCAGCAAATCATCGGCGGCGGCCGGGCCATCTTCCCCGGCCTTGTAGGGCTGGAATGTCGCGTCCTGCTGCCAGGCGTCGAGGAACGGCTGCACCGCGCGCCAGCCGTTCTCGATGTTGTCGGCACGCTGGAACAGCGTCTGATCACCAGTCAGGCAATCGTAGATCAGGGTTTCGTAGCCCGTGGATGGTTGCATCTCGAAGAAATCCTTGTAGGCAAAACCCAGCTCGATGTTCGCCATGTCGAGGGCCGGCCCCGGCTTCTTGGCCAGCAGGTCGAACCACATGCCTTCATTGGGCTGTATCTGGATTCTCAAGTAGGTAGGTTGCAATTCGTCGACTTCAGTGTCGCGAAACTGCGCGTAAGGCGCCGGTTTGAAGCAGATGACGATTTCCGTGTCCCGCACGCTCATGCGCTTACCTGTGCGCAGGTAGAACGGCACGCCGACCCAGCGCCAGTTATCAATCATGACCTTGAGGGCGACGTAGGTTTCGGTATGGCTGTCCTCGGCGACGTTGGCTTCCTGGCGGTAACCGTTCACCGCCTTGCCGCCCACCTCGCCAGCGGTGTACTGGCCACGAACCGAATTGGCGCGGGCCTGCTCCACCGTCCAGGGTCGAATCGCCCCGACGACCTTGGCCTTTTCTCCCCGTACCGCATCGGCGCCGAATGCCGCCGGCGGTTCCATCGCGACCATCGCCAGCAACTGGAACAGATGGTTGGGCACCATGTCCCGCAGGGCGCCGGTGTGCTCATAGAAACTGCCACGGGTTTCCACGCCGACGGTTTCGGCGGCAGTGATTTGCACGTGGTCGATGTAGTGATTGTTCCAGAACGCCTCGAACAGGCTGTTGGAGAAACGGCTGACCAGAATGTTCTGCACCGTTTCCTTGCCCAGGTAATGGTCGATCCGATAGATCTGTTTCTCGCTCATGACTTTGAGCAGGCAAGCGTTCAGCGCCTCGGCGGTGCGCAGGTCGGAGCCGAACGGCTTCTCGATCACCACGCGCCGGAAGGCATCCGGCTGCTCCTGAAGCAGGCCGGCCGCGCCCAGGCGGCTGACCACTTCACTGAAAAAACGCGGCGCGGTCGCCAGGTAGAAGACCGCATTGCCGGTGCCGCTGGCAGCGATCTTCGCCGCCAGCGCCTGGTAGGTGCTGTCATCGAGAAAGTCACCCTGCACGTAGCTGATGCCCTTGGCCAGCCTGGCCCACAGCGTCGGGTCGAGGGCGCGCTGGGCATCGCCGCCCTTGTTGACCGCTTCGCTGCGGATGAAATCCTCGAGCTTCTTGGCGAAATCCACATCGCTGATCGCGTTGTGGTCCACCCCGATGATCTGCAGCCCATCCCCCAGCAGACCGTCCCGACTGAGGTGGTAAAGCGCCGGCATCAGCAGCCGCTTGACCAGATCGCCATGGGCACCGAACAGGAATAGCGTGGTCGGTGGCGCCGGTTCTGCCTTGGATTTGCTGCCGATCGCGGTCATTTTTTCGGCGTCTCCACGTGGCCGCCGAAGCCGAAGCGCATCGCCGAGAGCATTTTGTCGCCATAGGTGCTTTGCTGGCGGGAGCGGAAACGGGCGAAGAGCGAGCTGGACAATACCGGGACCGGCACCGCTTGTTCGATGGCCGCCTCGATGGTCCAACGTCCTTCACCGCTGTCGGCGACTTCGCCGGAGAAACCGTCCAGCTTCGGATCGCTGGCCAGCGCATCGGCGGTCAAGTCCAGCAGCCAGGAGGAAACCACGCTGCCGCGACGCCAGACTTCAGCGATATCGGCGACGTTCAGATCGAAACGCTGCTCCGGCGGCAGGCTTTCGCTGGACTTGGTCTTGAGAATATCAAAGCCTTCAGCAAAGGCCTGCATCATCCCGTACTCGATGCCGTTGTGGATCATCTTCACGAAATGCCCGGCACCCGCCGGGCCGGCGTGGATGTAGCCGCGCTCGGCACGGTCATCGTCAGACTTGCGATCGCGGGTACGCGGGATATCACCCATGCCAGGCGCCAGGCTGTCGAACAGCGGGTCCAGGCGCTTCACGACCTCGGCATCGCCGCCGATCATCATGCAGTAACCGCGTTCCAGGCCCCAGACACCGCCGGAGGTGCCGACATCGATGTAGCTCAGGCCTTTTTCCGAAAGGGCCTGGGCACGACGGATGTCGTCCTTGTAGTACGTGTTGCCGCCGTCGATGATCACGTCGCCCGGCTCAAGCAGTTGGCTGAGGTCGTTGATGGTGTCTTCGGTGGGGGCGCCGGCGGGCAGCATGACCCAGACCGCCCGCGGCTTTTCCAGGCCGGCCACCAGTGCCGGCAGATCAGCCACCCCGGTGGCGCCTTCCTGGCGCAGATTTTCGACAAAACTGGTGTTGCGATCGTAGACGACCGTGGTGTGCCCATTGAGCATCAGGCGCCGCGCGATATTGCCGCCCATGCGGCCCAGTCCGATGATCCCGAGTTGCATGTGCTGATGCTCCCTACTACAAATAAAGGTGTGTCAAAGATTTAACACTCTCGACTAGTGGAGGTTAGTCCAGAGCATTGCTGCATAGTTTCCGGGTAATTCGACCAACCACAAGGGATAACGCTACAAACCCAGCCAAAGACACAGCGACCATGAAAAATAAAAAAGTTCCAATCACAGGCAAAAGAAATCAGAATCGGCGCCGATAGTAGTGGTGTCGACCAAATACTGGCGACATCTCTATAGTTGATGTACGCCATTTGCGAGGTGAGCAATGGGCCCTGTCGTTACCGCACGTCCTCCCCAAACCCTTTATGTGACCATTCGTCGCGACGAATTACGCCTGCTGAAAGAAGAGCGTGATCTCCTGCTTGATGAAGTGACGCAGTTGCGCATGCAGTTGCAACACGCCCAGCTGTCCCATCAGGGCCAGGCCCTGGCTCGGTAAGCGCTGCGGCGGTAAAGCACCTGGAAGTGGCATCGGCGCGAACGCTGTCACTTCCCCAATACTTCAGAAATTCCCGTGGCGAGGGAGCTTGCTCTCGCTGGGCCGGTCCGCGTTCGGAAGCGGCCTCGCGGATTTTGCGGTTGCTGCGCAACCGAGCGGGAGCAAGCTCCCTCGTCACGAAGCTTTTGCTCCTGTGCTTGTTTGCCAGGCAAGTCGTTCTTTTCCCGTCGTTTTGTATCCGAAAAACTCACAAAGTTTTCACACCTCAATCGCGATACTTCGCGCTTTCAAGGTGCTCGGCGTATGCCTGCGGTCGCCAATCAGGCTGACGGCGGCCGCGTCGACTAAGGCTGGAGCGCTCGATGGGCTTGTTCAAACGCAGCAAAACGACTGCGAAAGGTTTCGACTGGGCCGGACTCGGCTGGCTTTTCCTGTTTTTCTGGTATTTCTCGGGCATCACCCAACTGCTCATCGTGCTGAGCGACACCTCTGGTTTCACAGGGTTTCGCCAGGCGTTCGTGATGAGTGCGCTGTGGCTGGCGCCGGTACTGGCCTTCCCTGCGCGCACGCGCTTGCTGGCCGCACTGATCGGCATCGTGTTGTGGGCCTGCTCCATGGCCAGCCTGGGCTACTTCTTCATTTATCAGCAGGAATTTTCCCAGAGCGTCATCTTCATCATGTTCGAATCGAACGTGGCTGAAGCCGGTGAATACCTGACTCAATATTTTGCCTGGTGGATGGTTGCCGCGTTCCTCGCCCACACCGCCGTCGGCTACTGGCTCTGGACCCGCCTGCGGCCGGTGTACCTGCCCCGGGGCCAGGCGTGGGTCGCCGCCATCGCCATTGTCGTGGCCGTGGTCGGTTATCCGTTGATCAAGCAGACTCAGCGCACCGGCAGTTTTGCCGGCGCCCTGGAAAAATTCGAGGATCGCATCGAGCCCGCCGTCCCATGGCAAATGGTGGTGGCCTATCGTCGCTACGGCGAGCAGTTGGAAAACATGCAGGGCATGCTCCACAGCGCCAGCAAAATCGCCCCGCTGCGCAACCTCAAGGACGACATGGCCAACCAGCCGACCACCCTGGTGTTGGTGATCGGTGAGTCCACCAACCGCCAGCGCATGAGCCTCTACGGTTACCCGAGGGAAACCACCCCGGAACTGGACAAGCTCAAGGATCAGCTTTCGGTGTTCGACAATGTCATCACCCCGCGCCCCTACACCATCGAAGCCCTGCAACAGGTCCTGACCTTCGCCGACGAAGAGAACCCGGACCTGTACCTGAGCACGCCTTCGCTGGTGAGCATGATGAAACAGGCCGGCTACAAGACGTTCTGGATCACCAACCAGCAGACCATGACCAAGCGCAACACCATGCTCACGACCTTCTCCCAGCAGGCCGACGAGCAGGTGTACCTGAACAACAACCGCAACCAGAATGCCGCGCAGTATGACGGCGACGTGATCGAACCGTTCAACAAGGCCCTGGCCGACAGCGCACCGCGCAAGCTGATCGTGGTGCACCTGTTGGGCACCCACATGAGCTATCAGTACCGCTATCCGCCAACCTTCGACAAATTCACCGACCGCCAGGGTGTTCCACCCGGCATTCGTGACGACCAACTGCCGACCTACAACAGTTACGACAACGCGGTGCTGTACAACGACTTCGTGGTGTCCAGCCTGATCAAGGACTACGCCAAGAGTGATCCCAACGGTTTCCTGCTGTACCTGTCGGACCACGGCGAAGACGTCTTCGATTCCCAGGGCCATGGCACCCTTGGCCGCAACGAAGGCAAGCCGACCGCGCCGATGTATACCATTCCGTTCATGGCCTGGGCCTCACCCAAATGGCGCGAAAACCATGACTGGAACTTCGCCGGCGACCTGTCCCGGCCGTACAGCAGCTCCCACCTGATCCATACCTGGGCAGACATGGCGGGCTTGAGTTTTGATGAGCTGGACCACAGCAAGAGCCTGGTCAGCGATCAGTTCAAGGCCCGGCCGCTGCTGATCGGCAACCCGTATGAGAACCAGCACAAGGGCCTGATCGACTTCAGCCTGATCAAGCCCAAGGCGCCGGCCGCGACCGTCGTTCAGAAATAAGTACTGTGGCGAGGGAGCTTGCTCCCTCGCCACGGGTTTAACCCAAGAATTACAGCGGCTTGGTCCAGAACAGCATGCGACCATGGGCCGGGTCGAACATACCGGCGGCAAAGCCGAACTTGGCATAGCTCGCCTGAGCCACGGCATTGCCCTCGAGTACCTCCAGGGTAATCTTGCAGCACCCGCGCTGACGGGCAATGTCCTCGACCTTCTGCAGCATCTTCTGGCTCAGCCCGAGCCCTCGAAAATCCTTCATCACCGCCACATCGTGGACATTCACCAGCGGCCGACAGGCGAAAGTCGAAAAACCCTCGAAACAATTCACCAGCCCGGCCGGTTCGCCGTTGACGAACGCCAGCACACTGAACGCATGGGGCCGCTTGGCCAATTCCTCCGGCAGATGCATCAGCACCTCGGCCGGCAGCGAATGACCGCCGCCCATCGGGTCCTCGGCATAGCCATTGAGCACATGACAAATCGCTTCGGCGTGGACCGGGTTGGTGTAGCTGGCTTGCACTATCAGGATGTCCCTGGGTTCTTCCTTGACCATTACCATCTCTCTTCTTTGATACCGGCGGCGGGCAGCCGATGGCGGGATTAGGGGTCAGGCGGGCTGACCAAAACGTTGCAGTTGCATTTCCTGGAGGCGACTGAGGGTACGGCGAAACGGGAATTGCAGGTAGCCCTCGGTGTACAACTCGTCCATCGGCACCTGGGCCGACAGGTACAGCGGCACCTTGCGGTCATAGCATTCGTCGACCAGCGCGATAAACCGCCGCACGCCATCATCGTGGACCGACAATTGCGGCAACTCACGGTCACCGGCCTCGACCCGCTCGACCCCGTCTTCGGTCCCCCGGGCGATGCGGCCTTCGCGTTGCTCGGCACTCAGGCTGGGCACTTCACCGAGCAGGATCACGCTGAAGCGGTCGCACAGGGCCATGAAGTCCAGCGCGGAGAATGGTTGCTCGCACAGATCCTGATAACGACTCCAGAGCACCGTATCGCTGGCCATGACCGGTTCCAACAGACGATGGCCAACCTCGATCGGTCCGCTGCCCGGCTGCTGCCCGGCGGTGAGCTGGTCGAAGATTTCAGCCAACGGCTCGGGCTGGCCGGAACTGCGCACCCAATAGCGCTGCTGCAATGCGCCCGGATGCTGACGATGGTCCTGCCAGCCATTCACCGGCACCACCTGCATGTACTGCTTGATCGCCGTGATGGTGGGCAGGAAGCGTTCGCGGTTATGGCCGTTGGCGTAAAGTTCTTCCGGCGGCAGGTTGGACGTGCTGACCATCACCATGCCCTGCTCGAACATCACCTGGAACAGGCGACTGAGGATGATCGCATCGCCGATGTCGGTGACGAACAGTTCGTCGAAACACAGCACCCGCACCTCGGCGCTCAGTTCTCGCGCCAGGGCCTTCAATGGGTCCGGGGTGCCGGTGAGCTGGAATGAGCGCTGGTGCACCCAGGCCATGAAATGATGGAAGTGCTGGCGCCGAGCCGGCACCTTGAGACTTTCGTAGAAACGGTCCATGAGCCAGGTCTTGCCCCGCCCCACCGGCCCCCAGAGATAGACGCCCTTGATCGACTTGCGACCTTCGCGCAACGCCTTGTGGCATTGCTCGAGGGCCATGATGGCCAACTCCTGGGCCTCGTCCTGGACGAAGCCGTGGTGTTCGATGGCATGCTGCCAGGCACTCAAGGGGGAGTCGAAAGTCATACGGCCCGGATCCGGAAAAGCGAAGGTGGGGAGTATGCCATGTCGACGGCATCACAGGCTTGATCACCGCTCTGATGATTCACATAACCCCATGGCGAGGGAGCTTGCTCCCGCTCGACCGGGCTGGAGCGCCAGTGCGTAGCGCTCGCTGGTTTTTGGGGCTGCTTTGCAGCCCAGCGGGAGCAAGCTCCCTCGCCACAGGAATCACCTTTTGCCAGAGAACGCGCCTTTGCCACATAAATCTTTAGCCAAGCGGTAGGACCTAGATTGAGATATCCAACCGACTGATCTTGCCCTGTTCATCGAGCCGGAAGGTATAGCGCAACTCCAGCGGGCTGCCGGGGAAGGTGCCGGAGATCAGGTTGTGAACCAGCACCTTGCCGGTGCGTTGCTGCACGTTGAGCACCTGGACCCGGGGCTGGTAACGGCGGGCGGTGTCGTCCATCCATTGGGCGATGGCCTGGGTGCCGACGCGGTGCTGGCCTTCATCGAACACATTGGCATTTTCAGCGAAGAAACGCGTCGCCGCCGAACTGTCACGGGCATTGGCGGCCTCGATGTAGCCGGCGATGGCCGGGGCCAGGGAAGAGACGGGATTGGACATGGTACGGCTCCTTGTTTTATCGATCTGGCTCCATGCTAGAACAGCGTTGTGTCAGTTTTTGTCAGGAGTGAAACGCCCCATCTCGTCCAGCTTCATCAGCTTCAGCCAGGCCCGCAGCAGATCGCTGCGCCGGCCCGGGTAGCGCTCACCCTGCTCGGTGGCGGCGGCGATGCGGTCGGTACGAAAAGTCCGATAGGCGCCGCGCAGTTCACACCAGGCCACCACCACCCGCGCCTCGTTGAAAAAACCCAGGGCCAGCGGCCAGATCAGGCGTTGGCTCGGCGTTTTATTCACGTCGGCGTAATCAATGTGCAGCTTGGCTTGCGTGCGTATGGCCTGGCGATACACATTGAGTTGCACCGTGTTCTGCGGATAGCCATAGCCCGGCGGTCCCGGCAGCACCGTAGGATTGCGCAAGGCATCCCCCAGGTCTGGCGCGAGCACCGCGGCGACTTTCGCCAAGGCGTCGGCGGCGGCCTTGCCCAACACCTCGTCGCCACGCTGGTCGACGTAGCGCAAGCCCAGCACGATGGCTTCGATTTCATCGGCGGTGAACATCAGTGGCGGCAGGAACAGGCCACTGCGCAGCACGTAGCCAACGCCCGCCTCGCCCTGGATCGGCGCGCCGAGGGCGGTGAGTTCAGCGATGTCGCGGTACAAGGTTCGCTCGGACACCGCCAACTCCGCCGCCAATGTGGCAGCGGTGACCGGGCAGCGCTTGCCCCGCAGGACTTGCAGCAAAGTGAGCAGCCGAGTGGTACGGGACACGGTGGCGATCCGGGGAAAAAAGTTGACGCAGATTAGCAGAGGTTGCTGTCAGAAATTGGCAGGAGCCTGTCAGCCAATGCATGAAGCACTCATATTCATTGGCATGCGCTCTTGTCATTGACATGCGCTCTTGTGGCGAGGGAGCTTGCTCCCGCTGGGCCGGTCCGCGTTCGGGCGCAGCGGCCCCTGCTTATCGAGACGGCTGCTGCGCACCCGAGCGGGAGCAAGCTCCCTCGCCACAGGGGATTGTGGGTATGCTGCGATTATTATCTTGAGAGTGTTTCCATGCGCAAAATCCTCGGTTTCCCCCTGCTCCTGATGCTACTGAGCCTCAGCGCCTGCGCCCTCTTCCCCCATCGGGACCCGCTGAACATCAACGTGGTCGGCATCGAGCCGTTGCCCAGTCAAGAACTGGAGATGCGCTTTGCGGTGAAACTGCGGTTGCAGAACCCCAACGAAACCACCATCGACTACAACGGCGTGGCATTGGACCTGGAGGTCAATGGCCGCCCGTTGGCCTCCGGGGTCAGCGATCAGACCGGCTCGATCCCGCGGTATTCCGAAGCGATCGTCAGCATCCCCGTGAGCATTTCGGCGTTTTCCGTCCTGCGCCAGACCCTGGGCCTGAGCCAGACCCAGGGCCTCGACGGTCTGCCCTATGTGCTCAAGGGCAAACTCGCCGGTGGTTTGTTCGGAACCATGCGTTTCGTCGATCGGGGTACGCTCGATTTGCGCGGATCCACGGCTACCTGGTGAATCGCACCCCGGGCTTGGCCCGCTCATCCACCACCAACTCGAAAACGTCCGGCCTGGCGTAGTGCCCGACCACGTCATAGTCATAGCGCGCCCGCACCAGCTCGTCGGTATCGATTTGCGCCGTGAGCAAGCCGGCGGTGTCTTTCAACGGCCCGGCCAGCACGTCGCCCATGGGCCCGACAATCACACTGCCCCCAGCAATCAAGGGCCGCTCGGCCGGCCAGTTCGCCACCTCGATGCCCAGTGCCTGGGGCGAGGCCTGGACCTGGCAGGCGCTGACCACAAAGCAACGGCCTTCATGGGCGATATGCCGCATGGTCACCTGCCACATCTCCCGCTCATCCACCGTCGGCGCGCACCACACTTCCACGCCTTTGGCGTACATCGCGGTGCGCAGCAGCGGCATCATGTTTTCCCAGCACACCGCCGCCCCCACGCGACCGACCTGACTGTCGATGACCGGCAAGGTCGACCCATCGCCCTTGCCCCAGATCAGCCGCTCGGTGCCGGTGGGCATCAACTTGCGATGCCTGGCGACGAGGCCGGCCTCCGGTTCGAAGTACAGCGCAGTGCAATACAGGGTGCTGCCGGCGCGTTCGATGACACCCAGCACCAGGCTTGCCCCGGTGCGCGCCGATAGCCCGGCCAGGGCTTCGGTCTCGACACCGGGTACGTCGATGGCATTGGCGAAATACCGGGCAAAGGCCTCGCGCCCTTCCGGCAGCCGATAACCCAGCTGAGTGCCAAAGCCCTCGCCCTTGGGGTAGCCGCCCAGCAGCGCCTCGGGCATCACCACCAGTCGGGCACCGGCCTGGCGTATGGCGTCTTCATAGGAAAGGATCTGCGCCAGGGTTTCGGCCTTGCCACCGGGCAACGAACCGATCTGCAAGGCAGCGACAATGGATTTTGGCATGGGGTGTGGCTCCGTGATCATCAGGTATTGCTGATTCTCAGGCGTCGACCGATCATGAATAAAGCCCAGACTGCTGCTAACTGATATGAACCCTATGAATATCGCCGACATCGACCTTAATTTGCTCAAGACCTTCGAAGCCCTGCATGACGAATCCAGCGCCAGCCGCGCCGCGTTGCGCCTGGGCGTGACCCAGTCGGCCATCAGCGCCGCATTGCGCAGGCTTCGTGGGCTGTATGACGATCAGTTGTTCGTGCGCACCGGCCGAGGGCTGGCGCCGACGTTGCGGGCCAATCAATTGAAGCCGGTGATCAGCGAGGCGCTGGACAAGTGTCGCCAGAGCCTGGCGATGGTCGATCCGGACGCGAACCATTACGCCGGCCGCTCGGTCATCGTCGGGCTGTCGGATGATTTCGAGATCGCCCATGGGCGGCGCTTGATCGAGGAAGTGACGCGACGGGCACCGGGCCTGCGTTTGATCTTTCGCCAGACCCACAGTCAAATCGTCGGTCCGGCCCTGATGGAACGCAGCCTCGACCTGGCGATCACCGCGGGAGGTTTCGCGCAACGCTTGCTCAGCCGCCAGGTGCTGGGGGAAGGCGACTACGCCTGTCTGGTGGATCCGGCCAGCCTCTCGGCAGGCGAGCTGGCATTGAGCCTTGAGGCATTTGTCGCCCGTGAACATCTACTGGTGTCATCGGGCGGATTTATCGGCATCACCGACGAAGGGCTGGCGGCTGTCGGTTTGAGTCGACGGGTGTGCGCCTCGACCACTCACTTCGCCGCACTGCCATTCCTGCTCAAGGGCAGCCAGGCGGTGGCGACCATTCCGACCCATGCCGCCCGGGCCATCGCCTCCTTGAGCGGCCTGGCGTTGTTACCCTGCCCCCTGGCACTGCCCCGCTACCCCATCGAACTGGGTTGGCGGACCCACACGCAAATGGATCCGGTGGTGCTCAAGGTCCGCGAAGCCGTCGTCGCCACGTTCACTTAAGGTTACTTGTTGGCAGCCATCAGGCGATTGACCTCACTGCGCACCATGTTGGCGTACTCCGGCGGCGACATGCCGTCCAGCTCGGCACGCACCCACTCGGCCCATTTGCCCTTGCGCTTGGAGCGCTCGCCAAACAACCGGGCCGCTTCACCCTTGGCCTTGCCCAGGTTGTTTTGCCACAGCTCGAAGAGCCGCGACTTCTCGTCTTCCAGCGCGGCGCGCTCGGCCAGGGACTTGTCTGCCAGATTGAAACTCATGGGAATTACCTGTTGCGTAAATAGCCGCCATCTTACACCTTGGAGCGAATGGCCTTAACCCGGTTTTATGAAAGGTCATCGCTGCGCTTGGCGCAACTTTCAAGCGGGCGCAGCACTCCATAGAGCAATGTCATCAGTAAGGAGCCAGGCAATGGCGCGTAAAAGCACCCTGCAAGCAAACGGAGAGCAGATCAAGGATCAGGTTTTCAGTGATCTGAGGGCATTGATCGAAGAGTCGGAGAAACTGCTCAAGAGCAGTGCATCACTGGTGGGCGAAGACGCGGAGAACCTGCGCGGCCAGATTTCCCAGAAACTGCAACAGGCCCTGGATTCAGTCGCCAGCGCCCGGGAGCGCACCCGCCCGGTGGTCGATGCCACTGAAACCTACATCGGTGGCCATCCATGGCAAACCGTGGCGATTTCAGCCGGGTTCGGGCTGGTGGTGGGGTTGCTGCTGGGCCGGCGATAAAAACCGTCCAACCTGTGGGAGCGGGATTGGTCCGGGCGGCAATCCGACGAAGGCGCTGGGTCAGTCACAGTATTGCTGACTTGGATGCCGCTATCGCGAGCAGGCTCGCTCCCACAGTGGTTTTGCAGCGGTCTCAAATTCCAGGCTCACCGCATACCCATGTGGGAGCGGGCTTGCGCGCGAAGGCGGTGGGTCAGCCGACATCATCTTCAACTGACAGATCGCCTTCGCGAGCAAGCCCGCTCCCACAGGGCCTTGGGTTCAGCCTACCGACTCCGCTCGCAACATCGACGCATCCTCACCCCGATACAGCGCCTCGACCTTCTGCGCCCGCCACTGCAACACCGCCCTTTGATTGATCGACCCCTTGTCGGTGATTTCACCCCGATCGATGGAGGCCGGTTCCGCGAGCAAGGCGATCCATTCCACGCGGCTGGCGTTGCCGCTGGCTTCTTGATTCAGGCGTTGCAACCAGTCGGCGAACCAGCGACGTACCGCCGGGCTGGCAAGTACCTGCTCCTCGCTGGCCTCTACCCCCAGCCCCGACAGGCGCCGGCATTCAGCGAGCCTGGGGAAGACCAACGCGCCCAGGCACTCGCGATCCGGCGCGGTGATCACCAGGTCCTGGACATACGGCGTACCCTCCAGCACCGCCCGGTTGCGCAACGGCCCGACGCTGACGAACACCCCGGACGACAACTTGAAATCTTCAGCGATCCGTCCATCGAACATCAGCCCCAGTTGCGGGTTGCCTGGATCAGCCAGTTTGATCGCGTCCCCCGAACAATAGAACCCGTCCTCGTCGAATACCTCGGCGGTCTGCTGCGGCGAGCGCCAATAGCCCGGCATGATGTGCGGTCCGCGAAAACGTCCTTCGAACTTGCCATCCACCGGAACCAGGCGCACTTCACAGCCCGGCGCCGGCAGGCCGATGTAGCCGGCCATGGACAGCGGCCCGGTGGTGAAGGTGCAGGACGGCGCCGCCTCGGTCATGCCCAGGCCGGCCATCATGCGGATCCGCTCGCCGCAATGCTGCTCGGCGACTTTATCGAGGCGATCCCAAGTGCTCTGGGACAGCCCCGCCGCCGCAAAGAAGAACAGGCTGATGCGCTTGAAAAACCGCTCGCGCAAATCCGCGTCCTGCTCCAGGGCGCTGACCAGTTCTTCCCAGCCTTTGGGCACGGTCAGATACGCAGTAGGCGAAATTTCCTTGAGATTGCGCAAGGTTTCAGCGAACCCCTGGGCCGTCGGCTTGCCATCGTCCAGGTAGAACGTGCCGCCGTTGTACAGCACGATGCCGACGTTATGGCTGCCGCCGAAGGTGTGGTTCCACGGCAGCCAATCCACCAGCACCGGCGGTTCCTCGCCGAATACCGGGAAAGTCTGCAACAGCATCTGCTGGTTGGCGCAGAGCATGCGCTGGGTGGTGATCACAGCCTTGGGCAACTTGGTGGAACCGGAGGTAAACAGGAACTTGGCGATGCTGTCCGGCCCGGTGGCGTCGAAAGCCCGCTGCGCCTCGGCGCCGCCGGGCTGGGCCAGCAGACTGGCGAAACGGGTCCTTGGGCGGCCCGGTAACTCGCCGCGCACCGTAATCAATGGGATATCCGCCGGCAGCACCGCGTTGATCGCCCGTTCGAACGGCGCGGCTTCGCTGACAAACACCAGCCCCGGCTGCAACAGGTCGCAAACGTGGCGCAGTTTGGCGAAATCCTGGGACAGCAGTGAATAGGCCGGCGACACCGGGCAATACGGAATTCCGGCGTACATCGCACCGAGGGCCATTTGCAGGTGCTCGATGTCGTTGCCCGAGAGCAACGCCAGGGGTTTCTCCGCCGACAAGCCGAACCCCAGCAGGCTCTGGGCGATGGCACGGACGCTGTCGAGCATCTGCCCATAGCTGACCCGACGCCAGTCACCGCCACCTTCGCGGGCCGCGACAAAGGTTTGTTGCGGACGCACCTGGGCCCAGTGCACCAGGCGATCGAGCAACCGCGCCGGCATCGGGGCCAGGGGCTCAAGGGAGCGCATGTGCAGGATGCCGCGCTCCTCGGTCACTTCAACGGCGGGATGACCAATCGACACCTGGCGATACCGCCCAGGGCCGGGTCGGGAGGACGATCTGAACTCGGAACTCACCTGCATTTCCTCCACCAAGGCACGCACGGTCGCACGAGGCGAGCACAGCGTGGCAGCATCTGGCTGCGATCTTGTCATTGTTATGTCTGGCCCTGCATCGGGGCAGCGAATTTTCAGATCGGGTAGTGCCGGGGGCCGTTCTGCAAGGTCACCCAACGCAACTGGGTGAAATGCTCGATGGACGCCTTGGCGCCGAAGCTGCCGTAGCCACTGGACTTGACCCCGCCGAAAGGCATCTGCGCCTCGTCGTGCACCGTCGGGCCGTTGATATGGCAGATGCCCGACTCAATCCGTTGGGCCAGGGCCAACGCGCGCGTGGTATCGCGGCTGAAGACGGCCGCCGACAGGCCGAACTCGGAATCGTTGGCCAGGCGCAGCAGCTCCTCGTCGCCCTCCCCCCGGATCAACACGGCCACCGGACCGAACGATTCTTCACGGTAAAGCCGCATGTCCGGCGTGACGTCGTCAAGCAAGGTCGGTTGCAGGATGCTGCCATCCAACTGTCCGCCCGCCAGCAGCGTCGCGCCTTTGGCCAGGGCGTCGTCGATCAGCCCCTTGATACGTTGCCCGGCGCTGGCGTCTACCAGTGAACCGAGCACCGAATCGGTGGCCGTCGGATCGCCGGCGCGCAAGGTAGCGATCTTCGCCCTCAGCTTGTCGATAAAGGCGTCGGCGACACGTGCATCGACGATCAGGCGCTCGGTGGACATGCAAATCTGACCCTGGTTGAAGTACGCGCCGAAGGCCGCCGCCTCCACAGCCGCATCCAGGTCGGCATCGTCCAGCACCAGCAACGGCGCCTTGCCGCCCAGTTCCAGCAAGGCCGGCTTGAGATGGCGGGCCGACAGTTCGCCGACAATCCGCCCGACGTGGGTCGAACCGGTGAAATTGACCCGGCGCACCGCCGGGTTGGCGATCAGCCGTTCGACAATCGCCGGTGCATCCGCCGGGGCGTTGCAGATCACGTTGACCACGCCGTCGCCCAACCCGGCGTCCTGCAGCACCTGGCCGATCAGCCGATGCACCGCCGGGCTTATTTCCGAGGCCTTGAGCACCACGGTATTGCCGCAGGCCAGGGGCATCGCGATGGCACGAGTGGCAAGGATCACCGGGGCGTTCCACGGGGCGATGCCCAGCACCACGCCGCAGGGTTGGCGCAGGGCCATGGCAAAACTGCCCGGCACATCCGATGGAATGATTTCGCCGTTGATCTGGGTGGTCATGGAAGCGGCTTCGCGCAACATGTTCGCCGCCAGATGCACGTTGAAACCGTACCAATTGGCCATGGCGCCGGTCTCACCAGCGGCCGCGATGAATTCGCCGCTACGCGCCTGCAACTGCTCGGCTGCCCGCAGCAGCCGCGTACGGCGTTCGTTGGGCGCCAAGGCGGCCCAGGTGGGAAACGCGGCTTGGGCGGCCGCCACGGCCGCATCGGCATCTTCCAGCGTAGCGGCGGCGACGCGGGACTCGACTTCGCCGGTCACCGGGTTGCAGCGTTCGAAGGTCCGGCCGTCGCGGGCCGGGCACGACTGGCCGCCGATCAACAGGGGCACGTCCAGCATGGTGATTCCTCTTTATTGTCTTTATAGGGAACACATTCACAGTAGCGCCGAGGGGCCTGGCAGGACAGCCTTGCCGTCGCCCCCTTGCGTCAGCGCTTGTAGCTCTGCAGGCCGGGCTTGATGCTCTTCTCGTCGAGGAACTGCTTCATCCCCTGCTCGCGACCACCCTCGGTGTCCAGCAGGCGCGACTGATCGAGCTTGGCGTACAGGTAATCTTCGTTCTGCTCCCAGGTCAGTTCGCGGCAACGTTTGAAACCATGCTTGGCCGCCCGCAGCACCACCGGGTTCTTCTCCAGCAGGTTGCGCGCCAGTTCCACCGTGACTTCACGAAGTTGCGCCAGTGGCACGCTTTCATTGACCAGGCCCATTTCAGCGGCTTTCTGCCCACCGAAGGTCTTGCCGGTCATGATGTAGTACAGCGACTGGCGGTGCCCGACGGTATCGGCCATCGCCTTGCTGACCAGGTTGCCGGGCGGAATGCCCCAGTTGATTTCCGAGAGGCCGAAGGTCGCTTCGTCGGCGCAGATCGCCAGGTCACAAGCCACGAGCGGGCTGAAACCACCGCCGAAGCACCAGCCATTGACCATGGCGATGGTCGGCTTGGCGTACATGCGCAGCAGTTTCCACTGCCATTGCGAGGCTTCGCGACGGATTTTTTCCTGGAGGATTTCCGGGCCGGCGTCGACTTCGCGGAAGTACTCCTTGAGGTCCATGCCGGCAGTCCAGGCATCGCCCGCGCCGGTCAGCACCAGTACGCCTGCGGCCGGATCCTGCTCCAGGGTCTCGAGCACGTCGATCATCTCACGATTGAGGGTCGGGCTCATGGCGTTGCGTTTTTCCGGGCGATTGAGGGTGACCCAGGCAATGCCCTCCTCGATATCGACCTTGACCGTTTTCCAGCGACCTTCGTAGTTGCTCATGATGCGTGCTCTCTTGTTCTTGGCTGAAGATGGACAAAAGCTAAACCGCAAAACTAGTTATGTCAATTAACTATTAATCAATTTATCTGTGTGTTCTGGTCGTAAGGCTCAGGAATTCAAGCCATGAAAAATTTGCGCAGCCGTAGCCACGGCGGCATAAGCCCGGCAAACTGCATAGCTTTATTAACCACTGAACTTGAGGATGCACACTTCGATGGCCAAGTCTTCCAAGCCTGCCGAACCCACCGAGGCCCTGGCCGCCGGTACCGACACCCAGGCACCGCTGGACTCTGCGCTGGACGACCTGATCGGCTACGCCTTGCGGCGCGCCCAGTTGAAGCTTTTCCAGAACCTGATCGGCCGCCTCGCCGTGCATGATCTGCGGCCCGCTCAATTCTCGGCCCTGGCGATCATCGACCAGAACCCCGGCCTGATGCAGGCCGACCTGGCCAAGGCCCTGGCGATCGAACCGCCACAGGTGGTGCCGCTGCTGAACAAGCTGGAAAGCCGCGCCCTGGCCGTGCGCGTGCGTTGCAAGCCGGACAAGCGTTCCTACGGGATTTTCCTGAGCAAGACCGGCGAGACCCTGCTCAAAGAACTCAAGCAGATCGCCGCCGAAAGCGACCTCGAGTCCACGGCAGCGCTGTCGGGTGACGAGCGCGAGCAATTGCTGCGGTTGTTGAAGAAGGTTTACCAGTAGAACACCTGACACTTACCCCGTGGCGAGGGAGCTTGCTCCCGCTGGGCTGCGCAGCGGCCCCAAAACAGGCGACGCTGTATGCCTGGAGAACCGTGTTCGGGGGCTTTGGGGGTTGCTTCGCAACCCAGCGGGAGCAAGCTCCCTCGCCACAAGGGCACCATGTCGCCGGCTGTTGCATCACCAGATCGGCACGCTATACGTCACCAAAAACCGGGTCTGGTTCTCGTCGCGAAACGCCGCGCTGCCGGGAAAGTCATTGCGGTAGATCGACTTGCGCGCCAACAGCCCGACGTTTTTCAGCGGGCCGCCCTGGATCACGTAGCCCAACTCCATCTGGAACTCGCGTTCCTTGCGATCCTCGGCATTCAGGGCTGTCAGGTCGATGTGGTCGCCGCGCACGTAACGCAACCGGGTCCTCAGGCCCGGCACGCCCACCGCAGCGAAATCGTAGTCATGAATCGCCTGCCAGGTGCGTTCCCGCGCATTGAGAAAGTCCGAGCTCATGGTCATTTCGCTCAAGCCCATCAGCTCGGTGCCGGACACATAGGGCGTGGCCGTATCGCCACTGGCATGCATGTAGCCCAGGCTTACCCGGTGCCCGCCCAGGCGATAGCCCACCAGCGCCGACACATTGCGGTTGTCCACCTTGCCGGCCTTGGCGGCCCCCTCCTCGCGGCTGAAAAAGCTCCGCAGGTCAGTGGTCAATACCCCGTCCCCCAAAGGCAGGTTGTGCAGCAATGCCAGGGTGTCCTGCTGGTACAAGTCCGCCACTTCGGCGTGGTACGCCCGCAGGCTCAGGTCCTTGTTGACCTGATAATCGCCACCCACATAGGCCATGTGCGACGAAGTCGCCGCGCCGTTGAAGCGCCGGTTGGGCGAGGCGATGGTCATGGGCTGGTAGTCGGTGGAGTCGCGACGGTTGATGCGGTCGATGTAACCGGTGTTGAACGTCAGCCCCTCCAGGTCCTTGGAGCTCAAGGTCGTGCCGCGAAATGTCTGTGGCAATAACCGCGACGGGCTGGCGAAGGCGAACGGCAGGAAGATCGACACGTCGCCGGTCTTCACCGTGGTCTGGGCGAACCGCAGCTTGCCGGTCACGGCCAGGCGCGAGTATTCATCGGCAGCACGCTTATCGCTGCCGGACACCGGCAGCAATTCGGTGCCGCTGCGATCTGGCGAGGAGTCGAGCTTGATCCCCGCCAATCCCCGAACGTCCAGACCGAAACCGACCGTGCCCGGGGTGTATCCCGACTCCACGTTCATGATCACGCCCTGGGCCCATTCCCTGGCCGCGGTCTTGGCCCCGTCGTCCTTGTAGTCACGGTCCATGTAGTAGTTGCGCAGGGTCAGGGTGCCGTGACTGTCGTCGATGAAGCCTTCGGCCAATAAGCTGCTGGAACCCAGGCTCAGCCCGAGGCAGGCCAACAGATGAACGAGGGGTGAAACAGGGGCAGCCGCAAGGGTATTCCGGGCAAGGTTGAGCATGTTCGACGTCCATTTATTGTTGTTGTTTTAATCGGTCCGCGCCCCGGGTCAGCGGCGCGACAGGAGGCAAGAATGGAAATGCCGAGGGCCCTTCGTCAATCCAGAACGACCGATAATCGAACATTAATATCAATAACTAATTAGCTGAATTTCGCGGTATATCGGGTCAACCCCCTGATTTCCCTAGACCTACAGCCCTTTCCAGGCTTCAGCAGCAAGCCATTCATTTTTTAGTTAGCTTTGTTAATCTTAAGTACGCGCACCGCTTCTGCTTGAAGCCGTAGCCCCAGACAAAAACAATAAGAGGATCTGCCATGAACCATCCGGCGCGTCGTGCGACGCTGACCATTGTCTTGTGCTTTATCGTCGCCTTAATCGAGGGTTTCGACCTGCAATCGGCTGGCACTGCCGCCGCCGGCTTGCGCCAGACCTTCACCCTCGACCCAAAGATGATGGGCTGGGTGTTCAGCGCCGGGATCATCGGACTGCTGCCGGGTGCGTTCTTCGGCGGCTGGATCGCCGATCGCATCGGCCGCAAGAAAATCCTCATTGCCGCCGTCCTGCTGTTCGGCGCTTTCTCCCTCAGCACTGCTTTTGTCGAACAGTTCTCCAGCCTGCTATTGGTGCGCTTCATGACCGGCCTGGGCCTGGGGGCCGCCCTGCCCAACCTGATCGCCCTCTGTGCCGAGGCCGTAGGCGAGCAGCGTCGTGGCACGGCCATCAGCGTGATGTACGCCGGTGTTCCATTGGGTGGCGCGCTGGCGGCAGTGGTCGCCATGCTGTTTGGCGAGCATTGGCAAATGACCTTTTTCATTGGCGGACTGGCGCCCTTGCTGGTGGTGCCGCTGATGCTGGTGTGGCTTCCCGAATCTAGCGCTTTCCGCCAGGTCCAGGGCGCAGGCAACGAAGCCCGCGGCTCCGCCGGCCAAGCGCTGTTTGGTGAAGGTCGCAGCCGTACCACGTTCGCGCTCTGGTTGAGTTATTTCTTCACCCTGACGGTGATGTACATGCTGCTCAACTGGCTGCCGTCACTGCTGCTGGAGCAGGGTTTCAGCAAGCCCCAGGCCGGTCTGGTGCAGATGCTGTTCAACATCGGCGGAACCCTTGGCTCGTTGCTCGGTGGGCTGCTGCTGGATCGCTGCAACGGGATCAAGGTGGTGCTGTTCGTGTATGCCGGGTTGTTGAGCGCCCTGGCCGGGGTCGGTTTATCGGTGGGCATCGTGCCGATGGCCGTGGCCGGGTTCGCTGCCGGGTTGTTTGTGATGGCTGCGCAATTGGTGCTTTACGCGCTGGCCCCGCCGGCCTATCCGACGGCCGTGCGTGCCACCGGGGTCGGCGCGGCGGTGGCCATCGGGCGCCTGGGTTCGGTCGCCGGGCCCCTCGCCGCTGGGCAGATCCTCGCGGCCGGTGCGGGGACTACCGGGGTGCTGCTGGCGACGTCGCCTGGGTTGCTGATTGCTGCCGTGGCGGCGATCAGTGTGATGGTTCGTGCGGTGTCGGTGGGTGAGGCGCAGGCCGTGCGTTGAGCTGAAACACACGAAGAGCCTGTGGGAGCGGGCTTGCTCGCGAAGGCGGTCTGAGGTACGACCTGTAATCTACGAACCGAGTACATATCCATTGCTGCGGTAACGGCGGCTTAGGGTTCCGCCCTTACGGCGGGTCACTTTTGGAAGAGCGCCAAAAGTAACCAAAAGCGCTTTGCCCCACCACTGGGCACCTCGCCTAGGCTCGGTGTTCCCTCACTCCGGCATTGCTCCGTGGGCCCGCCGCGATGGGCCATCCATGGCCCTGCGCGGCTAACCCGGCATCCATGCCGGGTTGCCCACTACGCAATGCCTGCGTTCGGCCCTTGTGGTTAACGGGGCGCTTAGATCAAAAGCCAAAGCAAAGCAAAAGCAAAAGCAAAAGCAAAGCGAGGCGAGGCGGCCTTATGGCCGGCCTGGCTCTTGCGGCTACGTTGCGATCTCCTGTGGGAGCGAGCCTGCTCGCGAAGCGGTGTGTCAGGCGCCCGGGATGTATGAACCCGTTCCGAGTGGCTTATCAGGCAACCTCATGCATCGGAAGCGCTAACGATCGGTGTTTTTATACCTTTAAGCGACATCGATGGACCTATTCGCCAGAAAATTGATCCCACTACTTGAGGATTGTCCCGAACGGTACCTAACGGCGCTGTTCCAAGGGATTTCAAGAGAGCGTGAATACCATTTGCCCCAGCTGGGCAAAAATTGCGCATCATAGGCGCCGTCCGCTCAAGGGAGATTTACATGCGTGCCATTTTATCCGTCATGCGCCTTGCCGTGTTGTCGCTGGGGCTGGTGTTCGCCGCCAGTGCCAGCGCCACCGAAGAGACGCAACTGGTCGAGTCCATCAACCTTTACCGTAGCCAATCCCAGAGTTGCGCCGGCCAGGCCTCGCTGGAGCTGCCGCCGCTGGCGATGGATACGCGGCTGATTCTCTCGGCCAATGGCATCGGCGACCTGCAACAGGCCCTGGCGCAAGCGGCCTATCCGATGGTCAATGTGCAGGCCATCAGCCTGTCCGGGCCGCGGGACGCGCAAGCGGCGATGAAGGCGGTAAAGGAAAGCTTCTGCCAGGTGGTGCTGGACCCGCAGTTCGTCGACATCGGCGTCAGCCGCCTGGACCGTGAATGGCGCATCGTACTGGCGCGGCCGCTGTTGTCGGCGCGCCTGGGAGATTGGCAAGCCGAAGGCCAGAAACTGCTGAAGCTGATCAACAGCGCCCGCGCCCAGCCACGCCGCTGCGGCACCGAAGCCTTCGCGGCTACTTCACCGCTGGCCTGGAATGCGACCCTGGCCCTCGCCGCGGTCAACCACACTCGGGCCATGGCCAACAACAACTTCTTCGACCACAAGGATCGCGACAACCGCATGCCGGGCGACCGCGCTGAACTGGCCGGCTACCTGGGCCAACTGATCGGCGAAAACATCGCCGCCGGCCAGGACACTGCCCTCAAAGTCGTGGATGGCTGGCTGGCCAGCCCCGGGCACTGCGCCAACCTGATGAACCCGCAGTTCCGCGAACTGGGCGCCGGCTATGCGACCGATCCGAAAAGCGATGCGGGGATCTATTGGACGGCGATGTTTGGTACTCAGTAGCGCCCGGGCTTGATACGGGTATCGAGCCAGGCCAAATCCTGTGGGAGCGGGCTTGCTCGCGAAAGCGGTATATCAGTTACATGGATGTTGGCTGACACAACGCTTTCGCGAGCAAGCCCGCTCCCACAGGTTGTTAAGGTCCGAAATAAAGAACGCCGCTCAATGAGCGGCGTTCTTGTACCTCACCAGACAGCGTCCGGTTTTTACAGCGCCATGTCAGCCGCTGGGTTGCCTTCACGGGCCGCTTCCGGCTTGGCCGGTGCCGTGGTGGCGCCCGGCTTGCCGATCACCGGTGGCGGATCCAGCTGCAGGACCTGGCTGGTGTAAGCCCACTCCTGAGCCACGCGTTCAGGGCTGTCGTTGAGCTTGGTGCCATAGCTCGGCACGATCTGGTGCAGTTTTTCCTGCCAGGCCGGGCTTGCCACCTTGTCCTTGAAGACCTTTTCAAGCACGGTCAGCATGATCGGCGCAGCGGTCGACGCGCCTGGCGAGGCGCCCAGCAGGCCGGCGATGCTGCCGTCCTGGGACGCGACCACTTCGGTGCCGAGTTTCAGGACGCCGCCCTTCTCTTCGTCACGCTTGATGATCTGCACGCGTTGGCCGGCTTGCCACAGGCGCCAGTCTTCCTGCTTCGCCTCAGGGAAGTATTCCTTCAGCGCGTTGAAGCGGTCTTCGTCGGACAGCATCAGCTGACCGGCCAGGTATTCGACCAGCGGGTACTGTTCGATACCGACCTTGGTCATCGGCCACACGTTATGGGTGGTGGTGCTGGTCAGCAGGTCAAAGTACGAACCGTTCTTCAGGAACTTGGTCGAGAACGTGGCGAACGGGCCAAACAGGATCACGCGCTTGCCATCCAGCACGCGGGTGTCCAGGTGCGGAACCGACATGGGCGGTGCGCCAACCGAAGCCTTGCCGTAGGCCTTGGCCAGGTGCAGCTGGGCAACGGTAGGGTTTTCGGTGACGAGGAACGAGCCGCCCACCGGGAAACCTGCGTATTCACGGGCTTCCGGAATGTCGGACTTCTGCAGCAGGTGCAGGGCACCGCCGCCAGCGCCGATGAACACGAACTTGGCGTCGGTCTCGGTTTCGGTACCGTCTTTCAGGTTTTTGTACGAAACGCGCCAGCTGCCGTCTGCGTTGCGAGTGATGTCTTCCACTTCGCTGGACAGTTTCAGCGAGAAGTTCGGCTTGGTTTGCAGGTAAGCGGCGAACTGGCGGGTGATTTCGCCGAAGTTCACGTCGGTACCCAGGGGACTCCAGGTGGCCGCGACTTTCTGGCTCGGATCACGCCCTTGCATCATCAGCGGAACCCACTTGCTGATCTGCGCAGGGTCTTCGGAATACTGCATGCCGGCGAACAGCGGGCTGGCCTGGAGGGCTTCGTAGCGCTTCTTCAGGAACGCGATGTTCTCGTCGCCCCACAGGAAACTCATGTGCGGCGTGGAGTTGATGAACGAGCGCGGGTTCTTCAGCACGCCGTTCTTGACCTGCCAGGACCAGAACTGACGGGAGATCTGGAAGGCTTCGTTGATTTCGATGGCCTTGGAGATATCGACCTTGCCGTTCTTGTCTTCCGGCGTGTAGTTCAGCTCGGCCAACGCGGAGTGACCGGTACCGGCGTTGTTCCAGCCGTTGGAGCTTTCTTCGGCAACACCGTCCAGGCGCTCGACCATTTCCATGGTCCAGCCCGGCTCCAGCTCGTTGAGCCAGACGCCGAGTGTCGAGCTCATGATGCCCCCACCGATGAGCAGGACGTCGACTTTTTTTGCCTCGGCGGCGTGCGTGGTCGCAAGACCCATCGCCATCGCCAGGCCCAGCAGCGCCGTGTGTGTTTTCTTCAACATGTGTGTATCCCTAGGATAGAACGCCATTCCGTCCACCGGTTCTGTTCAATCATAGACCACACCCCTGGCTGGCAGTGCCCGCATGGTGGGATCGAAAGGACTGGTGGATGGACCTACAGGGACCGGGCAATCGCCGGTCCACCTTTATGTCTCTCCGGCACTGACTTCTTGTAGGTCTTGGCTTCAGCTGGGTGAGGGACACTGCAAAACGGTCTTGATCGGGGCTGGCATGGCCGTGCCCGATTGTCGCAGCCGGGGGAGTTTACATAATGAAATAACCAGACCGAAGCGTCTTTTTACATTTGGGACGAAAACGCCGACCAAATGACGGCGTTTTGATGGCGCTGGTCAAGCGACCAGCGCCTCTGGCTCAGAAATACTTGAGGATCGCGATGTCCCGTCGACGCTGCTTCAAACCGGCGAACCAACGCGTCGGGAAAAACAACACCACGGCCAGCACGCCGCTCCACAGCCAGACCATGGGCAAATGATCGAAGCCGAAGTAAGTGCCCTGATTAGTGCCCCAGATACCGACGGCGACCAGGTACATTGCCTTGAGCACGTATAGATGCAGCAGATAGAAGAACATCGGTGCCCCGCCATAGACCCCCAGTATGGCAATGGTCCACCGTTGCCGGGCTTTCTCGAACAGTGCCAGCAGAATCAGGCCCACGCCCAGGGTCGGCAACAGGAACATCAGTGACGGCGGATATTTCCGGGCACTCATGAAGCTCATGAACGTGCGCAAGCCATCACCGGTCTGGACCCAGGGTTTGTCGCCGTACACATTCAGGTAGCGAATGAACACGAAGGCCAGCAGCAGGCCGATACCGACCTGGAACAACCGCCGCAGCCGCACACCTGGCTCCATGTCTTTACCGAACCATGGCCCGATGGCCCATCCCAGCAGGATCACGCCGATCCACGGCAACACCGGATAGGTAGTACGAGCCCGGGTGAATTCGGTGATATCGATGAACGACCGCTGATGGAGAATCGACCACGGCACATAAAACGCCGAATCAGGGGTCAGCACCACACCGTCCAGCAAGTTGTGTCCGGCGATGATGGCAACCCCCAACACGACCAGCCAACTGCGTTTGAAGTGCAGCAGCCCGGCGAGGACGATCATGCAGATGCCGATGCACCAGATGACCTGTAGCCACAAGGTCTTGGGCGGGAACTCGGCGCTCCAGGCAAAGCACACGAAGGTGATTTCCAGAAAGACCAGGAACAGGCCGCGCTTGAGCAGAAACAGCGAGGTTTGCCCGGCAGTGTGTTTCTGGCTATAGAGCCAGGCCGAAAGCCCCGTCAGAAAGATGAACACCGGCGCGCAAAGCGTGCTGAGCAGGCGCGTGAAAAACAGGTCCGGGGTCACACTCAGGGCATCGATGGGGTCGCTGACCTGCCGGTGCAGCAGGAACGTTTCGCGCACGTGGTCGACCAGCATCAGCACCATGACGAAACCCCGCAGGGCATCGATGGCGAGCATTCGGGTGTTGGTGGTTGTAGCAGCGGTTGCAAGCGCAGGCGCGCTGGCCCCGGACGGGCTCGTCACGCTTGAAGATAGGCTCATGGCATTACTCGGGAGAAGATCGTTGGTCCGTGCAAGGCAAGGAATGAGAATCCCTGCCAAACGAAAGCGGATAACATAACATGAAATCGCAAAATCGCGAGCAGGCTCGCTCCCACAGGGGTCAAGTGTTGATTCAGACCTCAGGCACTACCCGAGCAACTGACTCAACACCGCCCGCAATTTGCCAGGCTTGACCGGTTTGTTCAGCAGCGGCGCATTCAGCTTGCGCAAGGCGCGGCGGCATTGGTCGCTGCGGTCGGCGGTGATGATCACGGCCGGGATCGGCTGCTGGAAGTGCTCGCGCAAATGCCGGACCACCTCACAGCCCACCACCCCATGGTCGAGGTGAAAATCCGCCAGGATCAGCTCCGGCGCCTGGCCTTGCAGCGCATCGAAGGCACCCGCTTCGTCAGTGGCCGTCAGCACCTCGCAGCCCCACTGCCCCAACAGCGCAGCCATGCTTTGCAAGATGCTCAATTCATTGTCGATCACCAGCAAGCGACGTCCCGGCAACGGGTTGCCGGCGACCGGTTGTACAGGCATCTGCGAAACCGGCAAGGGGCGTTCAGCGGACAACGGCACCTCGATGCTGAACACCGAGCCGCGTCCCGGCCGGGAACGAACCTGCACTCGATAACCCAAGATGTGGGCGATGCGCTCAACGATAGCCAGGCCCAGGCCCACACCCTTGCGGTCCGCCGCCCGGCCAACGTCCAGTTGGTTGAATTCGAGAAAAATCGATTCCAAGCAGTCAGCGGCGATGCCGCGTCCGGTGTCCCAGACCTCCAGGCTCAACCGCCCTCCCCGGCGCCGGGCGGCCAGGAGAATGCCCCCTTCGTCGGTGTAGCGGCATGCGTTGCTGAGCAGGTTGCGCAGAATTCGCGACAGCAGGCGCAGATCGGTCATGACCGCTTCATCGGCGAAGCGCACCCGCAACTCCAGCCCGGCAGCACCGGCGACGGTCTGAAACTCCGAGACCAGCGGCCCGAGCAATTCATCGACTCGGTACGGCGCCAGGTCGGGGCGGACAGCGGCCTGGTCGAGACGGGAAATGTCCAGCAGATCGGTCAGCAGGTCTTCGGCGCCCTCCAATGCCTGATGGGTGCGCTCCACCAGCACCTGCTCGGTGGCCGGCAGCGTGCGCTCGCGCAATGTGGCGATCAACAGGCGCGCGGCGTTGAGCGGCTGCAACAGATCGTGGCTGGCGGCGGCCAGGTATTTGTCCTTGCTGCGGTTGGCGGCCTGGGCGGCATCCCGGGCGTCACGCAACTGCTGCTCGATCAATTGGCGCCGGGCGATCTGCTGCTGCAAGTTATGGTTGGCTTCCAGCAGTGCGTCGGTGCGCTCGGCCACCCGTTGTTCCAACTGATCGTTGAGTTGTTGCAGGCGTTGGCGCGCCAGTTCCAGTTCCTCGAGACGCGCCACCAGTTCCGGGTAATGGCTCTTGCGCGTCGAGTGGTTGCCCAGCCCCAGCAAACCGGCCAGGGCCTTTTGCTGTTCGTCAGAGGGCTTCGCCATAGACGACCTCGACATCGCGCTGGCTCGACTCCCGAGGGTTGGTGAGGATGCACGGGTCATGCATCGCATGCTGCGACAGGAACGGAATGTCCGAGGTGCTCACCCCATGCAGGCCCAGGGTTTCGTGGAACCCGATGGTGCGCTTGAGGGCAATCAGGTGCTCCACCAGTCGTGTGCGGATCTGTGGGTGATTGAGCCCCCGGCAGTCGATGCCCAGCGTCTCGGCGATCACCTTGAAGCGCTCCGGCGCCGAGGTGTAGTTGAACGCCACGACATGCTCCACCAGCACCGCGTTGCACAAGCCATGGGGCAAATCCAGGAACCCGCCCAGGCTGTGGGACATCGCATGCACCGCGCCAAGGATCGCGTTGGAAAACGCCAGCCCGGCCTGCATGCTGCCGAGCATGATCTTCTCCCGCAGGGCTACGTCGCCCGGATTGGCGATCATCTGCACCAGGTTGTTGTTGATCAGGCGCATCGCCTCCAGCGCGTGCGGGTCGGTCAACGGGCCGTGACCGGTGGAAACGAACGCTTCGATGGCATGCACCAACGCATCGATGCCGGTACAGGCCGACAGGAACGGGTCCATGCTCAAGGTGGTTTCCGGGTCGATCAGCGACACGTCCGGCACCGCCGCCTTGCTGACGATGGAAAACTTCATGCGCTCTTGCTGGTTGGAAATGATCACGAACTGCGAGACGTCGGCCGAAGTACCGGCGGTGGTGGGAATCAGGATCAGCGGTGGGCTGGGCACATGCAGGGTGTCGACGCCTTCGAACTCAAGAATGCTGCGACCATGGGCAACCACAATGCCGATGCCTTTGCCGCAATCCATCGGGCTACCACCCCCGACCGCGACGATCACATCGCAGTGATTTTCCCGGTACAGCTCGGCGCCGAGCATCACTTCCTCGACCCGGGGATTAGGCGAGACCGCGCTGTAGACGCAGTAGTCAATGGCCTGGGCCTGGAGACTGGCTTCGACATCTGCGACCCAACCGGCGGCGATCACCCCGGGGTCGGTGACGATCAGCACCTTGCGTGCGCCGAAGGTCTTGGCGTAATTGCCGACGTTATGCCGGCAACCGGCACCGAACATGATTTCAGGGGAAACGAATTTGCGCAGCGGGCTCATCGGTAAGCCTGTTCTTATTGTGAAATACCCTGAGCCTAAAGCATCCCGCCGTGAATGCAATCAGACCAATGGGTAGCCCGGCCCGAACGCCTCGGGCCGGGCCGCCACTCATCGGTTGGCGAAGTACATCGTCACTTCAAAGCCGATACGCAGGTCGGTGTACGCGGGTTTAGTCCACATGGGTCTTTCCTCTTCTTGTACCGGGCGATTCCGGCAGGGTCATTAATGCATGGGGAGCGCGAGGCTCGAATGCTACTTTCGAATTGGTGGGTGGGGTGCGTTGGTATCGATTCCAGGCATCACACAAACCCAATTGTGGGAGCGAGCCTGCTCGCGAAGGCGTCAGCACATTCAGCCCTTCTGCAAGCTGAACCACCGCTTTCGCGAGCAAGCCCGCTCCCACAGGTTTTGCAGCGTTGGCGAACTAGAAGAACCCCAACGGATTCACGTCATAGCTCACCAGCAGGTTCTTGGTCTGCTGGTAATGGTCAAGCATCATCTTATGGGTTTCACGGCCGACGCCGGACTTCTTGTAGCCACCGAACGCCGCGTGGGCCGGGTACAGGTGGTAGCAGTTGGTCCAGACACGCCCGGCCTTGATCGCCCGGCCCATGCGGTAGGCGCGGTTGATGTCGCGAGTCCAGAGACCGGCGCCGAGGCCGAACTCGGTGTCGTTGGCAATCGCCAGGGCTTCGGCTTCGTCCTTGAAGGTGGTCACGCCCACCACCGGACCGAAGATTTCTTCCTGGAACACCCGCATCTTGTTGTGGCCCTTGAGCAAGGTCGGCTGGATGTAATAGCCGCTGGACAAGTCCCCTTCCAGCCGCTCCGCCGCACCGCCGGTCAGCAGCTCGGCGCCTTCCTGGCGGGCGATCTCCAGGTACGAAAGAATCTTGTCGTATTGCTGCTCGGATGCCTGGGCGCCGACCATGGTTTCGGTGTCCAGCGGATTACCGCGCTTGATCTTGGCGATTTTCTTCATGACCTCGGCCATGAACGGCGCGTAGATCGATTCCTGCACCAGTGCCCGGGACGGACAGGTGCACACTTCGCCCTGGTTGAAGAACGCCAGCACCAGACCTTCGGCGGCCTTCTCGATGAACGCCGGTTCGGCCTGCATGATGTCTTCGAAGAAGATGTTCGGCGACTTGCCGCCCAACTCCACGGTCGACGGAATGATGTTCTCCGCCGCGCATTTCATGATGTGCGATCCCACCGGGGTGGAACCGGTGAAGGCGATCTTGGCGATGCGCTTGCTGGTCGCCAGGGCCTCACCGGCTTCGCGGCCGAAACCGTGGACAATGTTCAGGACCCCGGCCGGTAGCAGGTCGGCGATCAGCTCGGCGAAGATCGTGATCGACAGTGGCGTCTGCTCCGCCGGCTTGAGCACGATGCAGTTACCGGCAGCCAGGGCCGGGGCGAGTTTCCAGGCGGCCATCAACAGCGGGAAGTTCCACGGAATGATCTGCCCGACGACGCCCAGCGGCTCATGGAAATGATAGGCCGTGGTCAGTTCGTTGATCTCGGCGGCGCCGCCTTCCTGGGCCCGGATGCAGCCGGCGAAATAGCGGAAATGGTCAGCCGACAGCGGCACGTCGGCATTGAGGGTTTCGCGCACGGCCTTGCCGTTGTCCCAGGTCTCGCTGACCGCCAGCAGTTCGAGGTGCTGTTCGATGCGATCAGCGATTTTCAACAGCACCAGGGAGCGCTCTTGCACCGAAGTCTTGCCCCAGGCATCGGCGGCCGCGTGGGCGGCGTCCAGCGCCTTGTCGATGTCGGCGGCATTGGAGCGTGGAAATTCGGCGATCACCTCGCCGTTGACCGGCGACGTATTGGTGAAGTACTCGCCGTTGACCGGCGCGACGAACTCGCCGCCGATGAAATTGCCATAGCGCGGCTTGAAGGAAACGACGGCGCCTGGGGTTCCGGGTTGTGCATAGATCATGATGGGCCTCTGCCTGGTCGATGCCTGTCACGGGACAGGCGATAGGCCGATGGTAGAGAGCCCCGTGCGGCGGACGAATGCGTCGTTGGCAGCGGGGCTCTCGTTATTTGGTCGTAGGTTTTGCCGCGATCTGCTGATCGACCGGACATATTTGTGGGAGCGAGCCTGCTCGCGATAGGGCCAGGACATTCAACATTGAGGTTGACTGATCCACCGCTATCGCGAGCAGGCTCGCTCCCACAGTTTTCTCTATCCAAAGTCAGCTTAGCGCTTGGCCACCAACTCCTTCGGCAACTTGAACGTCCAGAGCATCCCGCCCTGGTTGAAGTCTTTCACCCGCTTGGCCACTTCGCCGCCCCACAGCGGCACTGCGCCGCCCCAGCCGGAGACCACCGAGACGTACTGTTCGCCGTCCATTTCCCAGGTAATCGGCGAGCCGAGCACGCCGGAACCGGTCTGGAATTCCCAGACCTTCTCCCCGGTCTTGGCGTTGAAGGCCTGGAGGAATCCTTCAGGCGTGCCGGTGAACACCAGGTTGCCCTTGGTGGTCAGCACCCCGCCCCACAGCGGCGCGAAGTTCTTGTGGCGCCAGACTTCCTTGCCGGTCTTCGGGTCGATGGCCCGCAGCACGCCGATGTAATCCTCGTTGAGCGGCTTGATGGTGAACCCGGCGCCGAGGAACGCCGCACCTTTCTTGTAGGCGATGCCTTCGTTCCAGATGTCCATGCCCCACTCGTTGGACGGTACGTAGAACAACCCGGTGTCCTGGTTGTAGGCCATCGGCATCCAGTTCTTCGCGCCGAGGAAGGCCGGTGCGACGAACACCGAACTGCCCTTCGCCTCGCTGCCCGGCGCTCCCGGACGGCTGGCCTTGTTGTAGATCGGCCGCCCGTCCTTATCCAGGCCGGAGGCCCAGGTGATCTTGTCGACAAATGGGAAGCCACGGATGAATTTGCCATTGGTGCGGTCGAGCACGTAGAAGAAGCCGTTACGGTCAGCGGTGGCCGCAGCCTTGATCTCCTTGCCGCCGTCCTTGTAGTTGAAGGAGATCAGCTCGTTGACGCCGTCATAGTCCCAGCCGTCGTGGGGCGTGCTTTGGAAGTGCCATTTGATGCTGCCGTCGTCCGGGTTCAGGGCCAGGCGCGACGAAGAATAGAGGTTATCGCCAGGGCGCAGATGGGAGTTCCACGGTGCCGGGTTGCCGGTGCCGAACAGCAGCAGGTTGGTTTCCGGGTCGTAGTAGCCGCCCAGCCACGGTGCGGCGCCGCCGGTTTTCCAGAGATCGCCCGGCCAGGTCTTGCCGGCCTCGCCGCCGGAGATACCGTTTTCGACGGCCTTGCCGTCCTTGTAGACGTAACCCATGTGCCCCTCGACCGTCGGGCGGGTCCAGAGCAATTCACCGTTCTTCGGGTCATAGGCACTGATCTGCCCGACCACGCCGAACTCGCCGCCGGCCACGCCGGTGATCAGCTTGCCGTTGACGATCAGCGGCGCGGCGCTGATGGAATAACCTTCCTTGTGGTCAGCGACCTTCTTGCTCCACACCACCTTGCCGGTGTCCTTGTTCAGGGCCACCAACTTGGCGTCGAGGGTGCCGAAGAACACCAGATCACCGTAAAGCGCCACGCCACGGTTGATCACATCGCAGCAGGGGCGGATGTCATCGGGCAGGCGCGCATCGTACTGCCAGAGCTTCTTGCCGGTGCGCGCATCCACCGCGAACACGCGAGAATAGGACCCGGTGAGGTACATCACCCCATCCTTGATCATCGGCTGCGCTTGCTGGCCGCGCTGCTTCTCGCCACCGAAGGAAAACGCCCAGACCGGACGCAGGTCCTTGACGTTATCGACGTTGAGCGCGTCAAGCGGGCTGTAGCGCTGGCCCTGAACGCCGAGGCCGTTGGTCACGACCTGCTGCGGGTTCTTGGGGTCCTGGAGAATTTCCTGGTCGGTCACGGCGGCCAGGGCCGAACCGGACAGCAGCATGGCACTGAGCAGCAGGCTCACGGCGAAGGGCTGGCGACGTGCGGGATGAGTCATGACGGCTACCTCTGCGGTTATTGTTATACCCGGGAAATTTTCCCGGTCTGGCGCAGATTCTTGGCCTCGGGGCCATCGTCAACAATTGCCCGCTGTGTTGAGTTTTCTAGTTCCTTGGTACATATGAAGAGCGCCGCAACCCCTGTGGCGAGGGGATTTATCCCCGCTGGGGCGCGAAGCGGCCCTTCGATAGGCACCTTGGTTTTGAGTGGACCGGATGAGGGGCTGCTGCGCAGCCCAGCGGGGATAAATCCCCTCGCCACAGGGAGCGTGACCTTGTTTATCGGGCATCCACCCGCTTCATCCCCATCCGCTCGTAACGTGGGTAGAGATGGCTGACACTGCGAATCAACTCATAACGACTCAGACTGATCCCCGCAAAGCGCTCAGGGATGGGACGGCGGATCATCTCGGCCATGTCGTCGCCCTGGGCGGCACCGTCGCGCATCAACTGGTCGAGCCAGCCCAAGTAGTCGCGCATCTGCACAAAGGGGCGGTTGTCGCTCGCTACCGGGCCGTGGCCAGGCACGATCAGTTTCCAGGGCAAGGCCTTCAGGGTGTCGAGGTCCTTGAGCCAGACGTCCAGCCCCGGACTGTTGGGGGTGGTCAGGGCGCGCTCGTAGAACACCAGGTCGCCGGCGAACAACACGCCGGTGGTTTCATCGAAAATCGCCAGGTCGGCCCCGGTGTGCCCGGCCAGTTGCAGCAAGCGCAAGGAATGGTTGCCGACCTTCAGCAGGCCCGGTTCAAGCACCTGGGTCGGCAACACCACCTCGGTGCCGCGCATCCAGTCGCCTACCAGCCGGTACATGTTTTCCGCCATGGCGTCGCCCTGTTGTCGCAACAGATCCGTGGTGCCGGCGAGCGCGCCGATGGGCACATCACTGAAGGCTTGGTTGCCCAATACATGATCAGGGTGATGATGGGTCAGCAGGACCTGGATCACCGGTTTATCCGTGGTCGCCGCGATGGCCTGGCGCAGGGCTTCCCCGTAGCGCTTCGACGGCCCGGTATCGATCAGTACCACGCCAGCGTCGGTGACAATGAAACCGGTATTGACGATATTGCCGCCATTGGCCTTGGCAAAATTCTCGGTGCTGCCTTCCAGCAACCAGGTGCCCTCGGCGATCTGCCGGGGCTTGAGGGAGTAATCCGCATCCGCCCATGCCGGCAGGCCCAGGCAAACAAAAACCAGCAACAACCCACGCATGGCGCGCTCCTTGTGGTCAGGGGATCGCCGCCTCGAAGGCATTGCCGCTGTTGTCGCGCAGCAACAGGCGGACGGGACCGGGCCCTTGTATGTCAAAGCCCAGGTTGGGGTTTTCGCTGACGGCTGGAAACAGTTCCAGGCGCGCCAGCACTTGATCGTCAGCGCCCAGCAGTTGGGCCTGATTGAGGAAAAATTCGGGGATCCCGCTGACCAGGCCATTGTCCATCGGATGTGCCACTTGCAAGCGCAGTCGGCTGGTTTCGCCTCGGGGGTAGCGACCACCCAGGACTTCGCCCAAATGTTCTTCCCAACCCGGCTGGGTGCGCACCACACTGGGCGCGGTGCAGCCGCCACCGGCTGCGTCGATCAGCGCCGAGCCGACGTGCCACAGCCCATCGCGGGTTTGCACGGCGGCGCGCAGCGGCGTGGCTTGTTCGATACGGATACGAATCGACAGCCAGGGCAGTACGCCCCCGGTCGGTTGGAAGTCGACAATTCTCGGCAACGGATTGAGTTCGGCCCAGGCCAGCATCCGCACCACATCGCTGCCGAAGGTCCGAGCGTCGATTTCCAGCGGCACCTGGCGTGCGTCTTCGGCAAAAGGTGGCGCCAGTACCCGCACCCGCTCGTCAAACACGAACGCCGCGTCCCCGAGCAATTGCTTGTGATAAAACGCCCACATCACCGAAGGCACCGGATCCTTCCCGGGCTCCACTGCGGCCGTCGCCATCGTCGACAAGCTGCAGGCCAGCAGCCAACACGCGAGCCCTCTCATCCCTGCGCTCCTATTGGTACATCTCGGGCACTTCATAGCGCAGGCCGTAACGGGCATAGACAGCCTTGAGGCTGCCGTCGCGGATCAGGCCTTCCAGCGCCTCTTCCACCGCATAGGCCAGCTGCCGGTTGCTCTCATGCACGGCCATGCCGATTTCCCAGCGTTGCTTGCCCATGTTCGGGTAGGCATTTTCCGCCAATGCCAATTGCGGATCGGCCGCCTCATGCAGCTGCCAGTCGACCTCCCCGCGCATCGCCATGACCGCGTCAACCTCACCGGCCTGCATGGCCTTGAACGCCTGGCTGACACCAGGGAAATGGTGGGTCCTGGCGCGAAGCATGCCGTTGAACACCGAGGTCAGGTAGAACGACGGCACGCTGTCGACTTCGACGCCGATGGGATGCTGCTGGAACACCGCGACGCTGCCCACCGACTCCAGTCGACGGCGGTCATACGCCACTTGCCAGCTTTCCTGCTGGTACGGTCCGAACATCACCACCTGGGCGTTTTCCAGCTCACCGATGTCGTTGCGCTTTTGCACGTAGTCGTGATCGTACGGAACCCGCATCATCAGGTCCGCCAGTTGCCGGTCATGCAAGGGGCTGCTGCGCCAGATGTAGTCCCGCAGATCATCATCGAGCTTCTCGCCCGGCGGCGCCCAGATCAGTTTCAGATGCACACCGAGGGCCTTGGCCAACGCCTGGGCCAGCTCTACGTCCACGCCCCTGGGTTGACCGTGGTCTTCGAAACTGTAAGGGGCGAAATCCTTGTAGACCGCGACCTTCAACTCACCGGAGGCGATCATCTGGTCATAGCTGCGCACCTGCGCCTGCACCGCCTGGCTACATAGCAGCACGCCGCACATCACCCACGCGAACAGGCGCATGGCGCTCACTCCTCGACGTGCACGCTGTCGAGATAAGTGCGCACCGCCCACAAGGCTTCCTGACTCAGGTAGTCGGCCATCTTCGGCATGTAGACCCGGCCGTCGCGCACCGCGCCGTGACGCACGCGCTCGACGAACCATTCATCCCCGGCTTCGGCGGCGTCCAGCATGCGCAGGTCCGGGGCGATCCCGCCGGACTTGGCTTCCAGGCCATGGCACGCGGCGCAGTTCTGGTTATAGGCCGAGGCACCGATTTCCACGGCTTTGTCGCGCTCGGGGGAATTGCGATACGGGTTCTGCGAAGCCCAGCCATCGCCGTCCAGTGGCAGGTTGGTGTCCTTGACCGGGGTCAGGCCCTTGGTTTCCACTGCCTGGGGCACTACGTTGCCGTGGGCCCACGCGGAGCCGGCGCCGATCAACCCCGCCAGCAGTGCGGTTGCGATGATGGCGTTACGTTTTGTTGTCATTGTTATGCCCTCTCAGATTGCACGCAGACCTCTGTACAGAGGCCGTGCCGTCATCTTAGAAAGCACCTTTGCCCCGCCGAATGCTGCTTTGGTGGCCGGGGTCTAGTTCCTTGGTAGCAGGCCATCCGACGCAGGTCGCAAAGACAGGCGGTTCGGGAAGTCTTCCCGGCAAGGGCGGGACTTTTTCCGTATCCGCCGGACCGCGCCGCGAACCACCCTAGTCAGGCCAAAACCTCACTGGGAATGCCCACCATGACAATAAGAAACCCCTCCGCCCTCTGCGCCCTGAGCGCCGCCTTGCTGCTGGCCGGCAGCCTGTCGTTCAGCCCCATGGGTAACGCCACCGTCACCTGGGACGACATCGCCAACGACCACCTGACTACCCGGGACGTGTTGCAATACGGCATGGGCACCAATGCCCAGCGCTGGAGCCCGCTGGCCCAGGTCAACGACAAGAACGTGTTCAAGCTCACCCCCGCCTGGTCCTATTCGTTCGGCGACGAGAAGCAGCGCGGCCAGGAATCCCAGGCCATCGTCAGCGAGGGCGTGGTGTACGTCACCGGTTCGTATTCGCGGGTATTCGCCCTGGATGCCAAGACCGGCAAGCGCCTGTGGACCTATAACCACCGCCTGCCGGACAACATCCGTCCGTGCTGCGACGTGGTCAATCGGGGCGCGGCCATCTACGGCGACAAGATCTACTTCGGCACGCTGGATGCGCGGGTGATCGCCCTGGACAAGAACACCGGCAAAGTGGTGTGGAACAAGAAGTTCGGCGACCACGCCGGCGGCTACACCATGACCGGCGCCCCGGTGCTGATCAAGGACAAGACCAGCGACAAGGTGCTGTTGATCCACGGCAGCTCTGGCGATGAGTTTGGCGTGGTCGGGCAGTTGTTCGCCAGGGATCCGGACACCGGCGAAGAGGTCTGGATGCGCCCGTTCGTCGAAGGCCACATGGGCCGTCTCAACGGCAAGGACAGTACCCCGACCGGCGACGTCAAGGCGCCCTCCTGGCCCGACGACAAAACCACCGAGACCGGCAAGGTCGAAGCCTGGAGCCACGGCGGCGGCGCGCCTTGGCAGAGCGCCAGTTTCGATCCCGAGACCAACACCATCATTGTCGGCGCCGGCAACCCCGGCCCCTGGAATACCTGGGCGCGCACCGCCAAGGACGGCAATCCCCACGACTACGACAGCCTCTACACCTCGGGCCAGGTCGGCGTAGACCCGAGCACCGGCGAGGTGAAGTGGTTCTACCAGCACACGCCCAACGACGCCTGGGACTTCTCCGGTAACAACGAGTTGGTGCTGTTCGACTACAAGGGCCAGGACGGCAAAGTGGTCAAGGCCACCGCCCACGCCGACCGCAACGGTTTCTTCTACGTGGTGGACCGCCACAACGGCAAGTTGCAGAACGCCTTTCCCTTCGTCGACAACATCACCTGGGCCAGCCACATCGATCTCAAGACCGGTCGCCCCGTGGAAAATCCCGGCCAGCGCCCGGCCAAGCCGTTGCCCGGTGAAACCAAGGGCAAGCCGGTCGAGGTCTCGCCGCCGTTCCTCGGTGGCAAGAACTGGAACCCCATGGCCTACAGCCAGGACACCGGCCTGTTCTACGTGCCAGGGAACCAGTGGAAAGAGGAATACTGGACCGAAGAGGTGAACTACAAGAAAGGCTCGGCCTACCTGGGCATGGGCTTTCGCATCAAGCGCATGTACGACGATCACGTCGGCAGCCTGCGGGCCATGAACCCTACCACCGGTAAGGTGGTCTGGGAGCACAAGGAGCCGTTGCCCCTTTGGGCCGGCGTACTGGCGACCAAGGGCAACCTGGTGTTCACCGGCACCGGCGATGGTTTCTTCAAGGCTTTCGACGCCAGGACCGGCCAGGAACTGTGGAAATTCCAGACCGGCAGCGGCATCGTCTCCCCGCCCATCACCTGGGAGCAGGACGGCGAACAGTACATCGGCGTGACCGTCGGCTACGGCGGCGCCGTGCCGCTGTGGGGCGGCGACATGGCCGAACTGACCAAACCCGTGGCCCAGGGTGGGTCGTTCTGGGTGTTCAAGATCCCGGCGTGGGATAACAAGGTCGCGGGGAAATAGGGGTGTTTGCTTGCGATGGCGGCAGGTCTGTGAGGAGTGATGTTGAATGCTCTACCGCCATCGCGAGCAGGCTCGCTCCCACAGTTCGATCGCATCGAACACCATTTTCCCATACACCACCTTCCCCCTGTGGGAGCGAGCCCTGCTCGCGATAGCGCACTGTCAGCCACCACCTGTGCCGACTGATCCACCGCCATCGCGAGCAGGCTCGCTCCCACAGTTCGACCGAGCTCACTGCCATGAAATTTCTAGCGTTCACCTGCTTGCTGATCGCCGTCCAGGCCTGTGCCGACGACGATCCACTCACCATCAACGGCTGTCTCATCGCCGAATCCAGCCAATGCCCCGGCGCCGACCTGCGCGGTGCGCGCCTGGCGAACCAGGACCTGCGCAAGATGAACCTCAGCGGTGCCGACCTGCGCGGCGCTGACCTGCGGCATGCGCGGCTGGACCTGGCCAATCTGGAACGGGCGCGTCTGCAAGGTGCCAACCTGACCCGTGCCAGCCTGCAACAGAGCAACCTGCGCCTGGCCGATTTCACCGGTGCGACGCTCAAGGCCATCCAGGGCTGGGGCCTGTTCGCCCAGGGCGCGCAGTTCGAACGCGCCGACCTGACGGCGGCGTATTTGCAGTTCGCCCGCCTGTCCGGCGCCCGGTTTCACGATGCCAACCTGCAAGCCGCCGACCTGGAAATGGCCTGGCTGAGCAAGGCCGACCTCAAGGGCGCCGACCTGCGCGACGCCAACCTGCAGGAAGCCAAGCTCGGCGAAAGCAACCTGGAACAGGCCGACCTCAGTGGCTCGCGCCAGCATTACGGGAATTTCCAGGATGCGAACATGCAGGGCTGCAAGGGCTGCCCGGCATCCTGGGACCGATGAAGGCCTTCCGGCACACACAACCCCTGTGGCGAGGGAGCTTGCTCCCGCTGGGGCGGTCCGACGCCTCGGGCGAAGCAACCCCAAGGCCAGGCGCCTCGGTGGATCAGGCCGAATGCGTTGAGTCTGCTTGGGGGCTGCTGCGCACCCCAGCGGGAGCAAGCTCCCTCGCCACGGGTATTTCACCCCGCCACCCGCACCAACCCAAGATCGATGCCAAGGTGCACCAACTCGGCATGGGAGCTGACCTGCAACTTGCTCTTGAGCAACGTCAAGTGGTTGGACACGGTCTTGGCGCTGATGCACAACTGCTCGGCGATGGTGCGAGCCGGGGTGCCCTTGGCGAGCATGACGAAGATTTCCAGCTCACGCTGGGTCATCGATTGCAGGCGCGGATCGACTGCTTGCCGGGAGCTGGCGCAGGCCAGTTGTGTCGCCAGGGATTGCTCGATATAGACATGACCGGCCAGCACCCGTCGCACGGCTTCCACCAGCACCTGCGGTGCCGAGTTCTTGGTCAGGTAGCCCGCCGCACCAGCGTCCAGCGCCTGGCGCACCAACGGCAATTCATCGTGCATGCTGAAGAACAACACCCGCAGTTGCGGCAGACGCTGACGCAGGCGCCGGGTGGTTTCCAGGCCGCTGATACCGGGCAGGCCGAAGTCCATGATCACCAGGTGCGGGACCTGTTCCTGCACCAGACTCAACGCCTCCTCCCCGGTGACGGCTTCGCGCACCTGCAAATCCGGCATCAATGCCCGCAGCAGGCTGGCGTAGCCCTGCCGGACCACTGCATGGTCGTCCACCAAAAGGATGTTCATCACGCCTCCACAACAATGTTCAAGGCCAGCGCCCAACCGGCGCCGGGCTGGCTGATGATGCGCAGCTCGCCGCCGAGACTGCGGGCCCGCTCGGCCATCGAGTGCAGGCCCACGCCCGGGCGTGCCGGCTGCGCGGCGCCGCGCCCGTTGTCACGTACCAGCAATCGCAGACGCCCGGCGCGATGTTGCAGGCGGATCCGTACCTGCGTGGCGCCGGCATGCCGAGCGACGTTGGTCAGCGCCTCCTGCAACAGCCGGTACAGATGAGTTTTGTGCGGTGCGGACAACGGCGGCAATGGCCCATCGATCGACAACCGGCAAGCGATGGCCTGATTCTGCTGCCATTGTTCGGCAAGCAGTCCGATGGCAGCGTCCAACGGCAAATGCTGCAAGATCACCGGGTACAGATCCTGGACCAAGGCCCGAAAACCTTGCTGCAGATGCTCGCAATGGGCTTCGAGCTGGCTGACGGTCTGCTCCAGGGCTGGCGGCTGGTCGATCACCAGCCGCAACAGGCAGGCACGGGCGCGGATGCCGGCCACGTATTGGCCCAGGTCGTCGTGGAGGGTCTGGGCCAACCGGGTGCGCTCCTGCTCCTGCACGGCCAGCAGCGCCTGGGTGAGTCGGGCGTTATCCGCCTGCGCCTCGCCCAGGGCGGCAACCATGCGATTGAAATGTCCCGCCAGGAATTGCTTGTGCGCAACGCCCTCGGCCGGCAGGCGCACCTGCAGATTGCCGGCCGAAACCTGGAGCAATGCCCGCTGCAAGTCCTCCAGCAAGCGCATGCCCCGGCGCACCGCCCAGCGAATCACCCAGAGGCTGAGCAGGAGCGCCATCGCGCAAACGCCGAGCAGTTGCTCCAGCGAATCCAGGATTTCCTCGACCTCGTCCCTCGGGTCCACGGCAATCCAGGCCCGGCGACCGTCTCGCAGATCCACCACCTGGGCGGCCGGGCCGTCATCCAGCAAGCGACGGCCGAGCCAGGCCTGGAAGCCTTCGTCCACCTGCGCCGGGAACAACTCCCCCGGTTCCAGCCAGCGGACGCGCACATGCCGCAGGCTGCCGGTCAGCCTCGGTTGAAGACTGGCCGGGTCGCGCTCAGCGGTCTCGCGCAGATAGTGCACCACCGACTCGGCCGATTGCAGCTCGCGCTTCACGTCGGCCACGGCCTGATGCAGCAACAGCGTCGCGCAGGCCAGGGTGACCAGGGCGAAGAAAGCGATGACCCAGAGGTTGATGCGCCAGAGGGGTGACATGGTCAGTGGCCTGCTGTCGGGATGAGCGCGCAATCTGTATGCACGCCACAGGTCCCTTGTGGGAGCGGGCTTGCTCGCGAAAGCGATGGGTCAGCTTGCATCGGCATCGACAGGACTGCCTGTCTTCGTCGGATTCGCCGCCCGGAGCAAGCCCGCTCCCACAGGGGATTGAGGGTGTTTGAAGGTTTTATGCCTGGCAGAAAACCGATCCACGCCAATCAGGCTCAGGATCAGCAACAACGGCAAGAGCAGCGCTCTGAAAATCCGCACGATCCGTCCGCTCCCTATGAGTGATCCATGCCTGCATCCTAAAACCCCATGCCCGGCGGCGGTTTACTACCTTGGTACTGCCCCGCCGGTACTTTCTGCATATTTCCCGTCGGGTACCGGGTTCCTATGCTGGCGCTACCTGCAATGGAGGTGGTATGCGCCGGCTCGTCTGTTACGCCTTGATTCCCCTGTTGGCCGCCGCCACCGGCTGGCTGCCGGGCGCCGTGCAGGCGGGCGACGACGCCGGGTTGCAAGTGCGCATCGGCTACCTGGGCTATCGCCCCGACCCGGGCCCGCTGCTGTCCAACGTCATCGCTGAACCGGTCGATGCCGGCTTGCGCGGTGCTGAACTGGCGATCATCGACAGCAACAGCACCGGGCGTTTTCTCAAGCACGATTACCGTCTGCAAAGCGCCACTGTCGACAGCCCGGAAGCTCTGCTCCAGGCGGCCCGTGAACAACATGACCAGGGCCTGCGCCTGTTCGTGGTCAATGCACCGGCGGCGAGCCTTCGCCAGCTCGCCGCGGCGCTGCCCGACAGCCTACTGTTCAACGCCGGCAGCGCCGATGACAGCCTGCGCACCACTGACTGCCTGGGCAACGTGCTGCACAGCCTGCCCGACCGCGCCATGCTCGCCGATGCGCTGGTGCAGTTCAGCGTCGTGCGCAAGTGGCAGCGCGCCCTGTTGGTCGTCGGCCAGACACTCGACGACCAGGCCTACGCCAACGCTCTGCGTCGGGCCATGAAGCGCTTCGGCATGAAGACCGTCGCCGAAAAAACCTGGCAGTTCGACAATGACCAGCGCCGCAGCGCCCAGGCCGACATGCCGCTGTTCACCCAGACCGCCGAGTACGACGTGGTGCTGGTGGCCGATGAGCGCGGCGATTTCGGCGAATACTTGCCCTATCAGACCTGGTTCCCGCGCCCGGTGGCCGGCACCCAGGGCCTGACGCCCACCGGTTGGCACAAGACCGTGGAAACCTACGGCGCGGCGCAGTTGCAAAAGCGCTTCGAAGCCCTGGCCGGGCGCTGGATGAACGACCGCGACTTCGCCGCCTGGATCGCCGTGCGCAGCATCGCCAGCGCAGTCAGCAAACTGCGCCAGACTGACCCGCTGGCCATCCGCCAACTGGCTCTCAGCGACCAGTTGCCACTGGACGGTTTCAAGGGCCGCAAGCTCAGTTACCGGCCCTGGAACGGCCAACTGCGCCAGCCGATCGAGCTGGTCCAGCCCCGCGCCCTGGTCAGCACCTCGCCCCAGGACGGTTTCCTGCACCCCAGCAACGAAATGGACAGCCTGGGCTACGACCAGCCCGAAGTGAGCTGCCGCTACCCCTGAGCCATAACAACAATAAGGAAAACCGCCATGCGCCGCCTGCTCCAACCGGCCCTGCTCTGCCAAGCCATCGCCCTGGGCGCCGCGCTGCTCGCCGCAGGCCCGGCCGCCGCCAGTATCGCCTGGGTCTCCAACGAGAAAGACAACAGCCTGAGCCTGATCGACATGCAAAGCCTGGAGGTCGTCGAGACCCTGCCGGTGGGCCAGCGTCCCCGCGGCCTGTTGCTGTCCCATGACAAGCGCCTACTGTACATCTGCGCCAGCGACTCGGACCGGGTCCAGGTGATGGACGTGGCGACCCGCAAGATCATCAAGGAGCTGCCCTCGGGCAAAGACCCGGAGCAATTCGCCCTGCATCCCAACGACCGTTGGCTGTATGTCTCCAACGAAGACGATGCCCTGGTAACGGTGATCGACACCCAGACCTCCGAAGTGCTCGGGCAGATCGGCGTCGGCGTAGAGCCTGAAGGCATGGCCGTCAGCCCCGACGGCAAGTGGGCGGTCAACACCAGCGAAACCACCAACATGCTTCACTGGATCGACACCAGCACCCAGACCCTGGCCGATAACACGCTGGTGGATCAACGACCACGCTTCGTCGAGTTCAGCCATGACGGCACCCAACTCTGGGCCTCGGCGGAGATCGGCGGCACCCTGACGATCCTCGATGTCGCCACGCGCAAGGTCCTCAAGACCCTGGCCTTCCAGATCAAGGGCGTGCATCCGGACAAGGTGCAGCCGGTGGGCATCAAGCTCAGCGCCGACGGCCAGTTCGCCTACGTTGCCCTGGGCCCGGCCAACCATGTCGCGGTGATCGACGCCAAGACCTTCGAAGTGCTGGATTACCTGCTGGTGGGACGGCGGGTCTGGCAACTGGCGTTCACCCCGGACGAGCGTCAGTTGTTGGCGACCAACGGGGTCAGCGGCGACGTCTCGGTGATTGACGTGCAGAGCCGCAAGGTCCTCAAGTCGGTGAAGGTCGGACGTTATCCCTGGGGCGTGGTGGTGACGCCATGAACGCCCTGGAGGTCAGCGACCTGAGTTTTGCCTATGGCGCCCGTGAAGCCCTCAGGCAAGTCAATTTCAGCCTGCCCGCCGGGCAGTTCGCCGCGCTGCTGGGGCCCAACGGCGCCGGCAAATCGACGCTGATCGCCCTGCTCACGCACCTGTACGACGTGCAGCGCGGCGAGATCCGTATCGCCGGCCATTCGCTGAAAACGTCCCCGCGCCCGGCCCTGCGCCAGTTGGGCGTGGTGTTCCAACAGAGCACCCTGGACCTGGACCTGAGCGTCGAGCAGAACCTGCGTTATCACCTCGCGCTGCATGGCCTGTCGCGACGCCAGGGCGCGGCGCGGATTGACGCCGAGCTGGCCCGTCAGCAACTGACCGAGCGTCGTCACGAACGGCTGCGCGACCTCAACGGCGGCCATCGGCGCCGGGTGGAAATCGCCCGGGCGCTGCTCCATGCACCGCGCCTGTTGCTGCTGGACGAGCCCAGCGTCGGCCTCGATCCGGCCAGCCGCCTGGCTCTTGGGCAGCACGTGCGGCAACTGTGCCGCGAGCAAGGCCTCAGCGTGCTCTGGACCACGCACCTGCTGGACGAAGTACAGCCCAGCGACGAGTTGTTGATCGTGCATCAGGGACGCCTGGTCGCCAGCGGTCGCGCCGATGCGGTGAGCCTGGAACACGGCGGCAGCCTCGGCTCGGCCTTCACTCGACTGACCGTCGCGGGAGTCTGCTCATGAACGCTTATTGGCACTGCTTCAGCGGCATCGTCATGCGCGAATGGCTGCGTTTCGTGCTGCAACGCACGCGCCTGCTCAGCGCCCTGGTGCGGCCCCTGCTGTGGCTGCTGGTCTTCGCCGCCGGGTTTCGGGCCGCGCTGGGGATCGCGATCATTGCGCCCTACGACACCTACATTCCCTACGAGGTGTACATCGTCCCCGGTTTGGCCTGCATGATCCTGCTGTTCAACGGCATGCAGGGCTCGCTGTCGATGGTCTACGACCGGGAGATGGGCAGCATGCGCGTGCTGCTCACCAGCCCCCTGCCCCGGGCGTTTTTGCTGGCGAGCAAGCTGCTGGCGACCTCGCTGATCTCGCTGTTGCAGGTCTATGCCTTTCTCGCCATTGCCTGGCTGTACGGCATCCAGCCACCGGTCATGGGCCTGTTGCTGGCGCTCCCGGCGCTGTTGCTGGTGGCGCTGATGCTCAGCGCCCTCGGTTTGCTGCTGTCTAACGCCATCCGGCAACTGGAGAACTTTGCCGGGGTAATGAATTTCGTGATCTTCCCGATGTTCTTCCTGTCCTCGGCGCTGTATCCGCTGTGGAAAATGCTCGAAGCCAGCCCCTGGCTGTACTGGCTGTGCGCGGTCAATCCATTCACCCATGGCGTGGAGTTGGTGCGGTTTGCGCTGTACGAGCGGTTCAACCTGTTGGCGCTGGCGGTGTGCCTGGGGTTGACGCTGGTGTTTGCGCTGCTGGCGGTGTGGACGTTCAATCCGCAGCATGCGGCGTTGCGTAAGGCAAACTGACGGTTTGGCACAATTCCCTGTGGGAGCGGGCTTGCTCGCGAATGCGGTGTGTCAGCCAAGGAAGATGTCACTGATCCACCGCATTCGCGAGCAAGCCCGCTCCCACAAGTTTCGTACTTGTCGCTGAATTCATGAGCGCTCAGGCAAATTTACGACTTTAGTACTGCTTTCCCTGTCTATGGTCGCATTCACAAGACCTCGACCCTGACATGTAATGGGCGCATAACAAAAAGGATCAATCCTATGCCCCGTTTGCTGGCGATCGTCTTGCTGGGCCTGGCGCTGAATGGCGCGCAGGCCGACACGCTGCTGTTTTCCCCGCAGGGCTATCGCATCACCCAATACCGCAGCCCGACGCCCGCCAGCGTTGAAGGTGCGCAGACCGTCGACACCCAGGCCTTGCAGCAATTGCTCGCCCAAGCGTCGCCGCCGGTGCTGATCGACGTCTACCGTCGGCCCTGGCTCCAGGGACAGTTCATCGACAACGAACCCCACGCCAATCTCCCCGGCAGCCTGTGGCTGGCCAATACCGGCGACGGTGAACTCGACCCGACCTGGCAGGATTACTTCACTTATCACCTGCGCAAGGCCACCGCCGGGCGCGCGGAACAACCGCTGGTCTTTTATTGCCGCTCCGATTGCTGGTTGAGCTGGAACGCGGTAAAACGCGCCGCGGCCATGGGCTATAAGCATCTGTATTGGTATCGCGATGGCCTCGATGCCTGGGAAGCCGCCCGCCTGCCCTTGCAAGCGGCCCGGCCCGAACCGTTTCCCTGATCCATCTGTTTGAGCAAACGCGTGCGTGCAACTGCCCCACCCATACGACAATAACGAGGTGAATGGCCATGTATAAAATCCTGATAGCCGACGATCACCCACTGTTTCGCGAAGCCATCCACAACGTCATCAGCGACGGTTTTCCGGGCAGCGAGGTCATGGAGACCGCCGACCTGGACAGTGCCCTGGCGCTGACCACCGAGCACGACGACCTGGACCTGATCCTGCTGGACCTGAACATGCCCGGTATGCACGGTCTCAACGGCCTGATCAATCTGCGTAACGAGGCGCCGACCATCCCGGTGGTCATCGTTTCCGCCGAGCAGGACAAACAGGTGGTGTTGCAGGCCATCACCTACGGGGCGGTGGGGTTCATCACCAAATCCTCGCCACGCTCGCAGATGACCGACGCCATCGAGCAGATCCTCAACGGCAATGTGTACCTGCCGCCGGACATCATCCGCACCCAGAAAAGCCCGACGGGCCGCCGCCTGAGCGAAACCCCGGCGTTCCCTCCCGAACTGCTCCAGGCCCTGACCCGCAAGCAATTGTTGGTGCTTGAACGCATGACCAAGGGCGAGTCGAACAAGCAGATCGCCTACACCCTCGACATCGCCGAAACCACGGTCAAGGCCCACGTCTCGGCGATCCTGCGCAAGCTCAATGTGCACAACCGGGTGCAGGCGATTCTCAGTGCGGGGGATATCGACTTTGGCGCCTATTTGCGGCGTTGAACCCCATTGGGACGATGGTGCCCCCGTGGCGAGGGAGCTTGCTCCCGCTGGGCTGCAAGGCAGCCCCAAGGCCAGGCGCCTCGGTGAATCAGACAGAGCGCATTGAGTCTGTAAGGGGCGCTTCGCCCGAGGCGTCGGACCGCCCCAGCGGGAGCAAGCTCCCTCGCCACAGAAAGCTCCTCGCCACAGGAAGCCGTTCGGCTCAGGGGTGCTGGGCCAACAGATGACTCATCGCAATCTTCAACTTCATCGGCCGCACCGGCTTGTGCATCAGGGTGTGGCCGCGTTCGCGGATCTGCTGCTTGAGTTCGTTGCTGTAGTTGGCAGTGATCATCATGGCCGGGATCGGCGTGGCCCGTCGGGCGTTGATCCGGGCCACGGCGTCGACGCCGTTCTGGTCGTGGTCCAGGTGATAGTCGGCGATCAGCAGGTCGGCCTCGGCGCGGTAGTCGTCCACTTGGCGCGCCAGGTCCTGTTCCGACAGCGCGGTCACCACCCGGCAGCCCCAGCCTTCCAGCAAGGTGCGCATGCCGGCGCAGATCGCCGCGTCGTTATCCAAAACCCAGACCCGGGCTCCACGCAAGCGCTCGAGCATCGGCTCGCTCATCTCCAGGCACACCGACGGTTTGGGCGCGGTGGCGCTCAGGGGCACGTCGATGGCGAACATCGAGCCCCTGCCCGGCCAGGAACGCACCTGAATCCGGTGCCCGAGAATCCCGGCGATCTTCTCGACAATCGCCAGCCCCAAGCCTAGCCCGCGATCCTGGTTCGGACGCTGCACATCGCCGCGCTTGAATTCCTGGAAAATTTCCTCCAGCCGCTCCTCGGCGATGCCGATGCCGCTGTCCCAGACCTGGATCGACACATGCTGGCGGTGGCGCCGACAGCCCAGCACCACCCGGCCACTGGGGGTGTAGCGAATCGCGTTGCTCAGCAGGTTGCGCAGGATCCGCGCCAGCAATTGCATGTCGCTGCGCACCAGCACCGAACAACCGACAAAGCGCAACGCCAGCCCTTCGCTGCGCGCGACCTGGGCATATTCGGCGCCGAGGTTGTCGAGCAGCTCGCTGAGGGCGAAAGGCGCGACATCGGCCTTGATCACCCCGGCATCGAGCTTGGAAATATCCACCAGGGTGCCCAGCAGATTTTCCACATCCTCCAGCGAATGGCTGACGTTGCGCACCAGTTGCGCGTTCGCCAGCGGCTCGCGGCGCTCCAGCAAGGCGCTGGTGAACAAGCGTGCGGCATTCAACGGTTGCAGCAGGTCATGGCTGACCGCCGCGAGGAACTTGGTTTTCGACAAGTTGGCCTGCTCAGCCTCGCGCTTGGCCTCGCGCAAACGCAGCTCCACCCGACTGCGCTCGTCAATCTCACGTAGCAACTGCTCGTTGAGGCTGGTCAGTTCGGCGGTGCGTTCCTGGACCCGTTGTTCCAGGTTCTGATAGGCCTGGTGCAGCGCCTCGGCGGTGCGGCGGCGCTCGGTGATGTCGCGGATCAGCACGAAGATCCCCACTACCTCGCCGTTGGCCAGGCGGTTGGGCACGTAGGAGCGCAGCATGTAGCGCTCCTGGTTGTTGATGTTGGTCTCGGCGAACTCGAACGTCACACTCTCCCCGGCCAGCGCCCGGGCAACGTAGGCCTCCAGCCGCTGGTAGTGCTGTTCGCTGTGGGCCTCGCGAAGGTGCTGGCCGAGCATCACCCCGCGCGGCCAGCAGTACCATTGCTCGTAGACCTTGTTGGTGAATTCATAGACCAGGTCAGCGTTGAGATAGGCAATCAACGCCGGCACATGGTCGGTGATCAGGCGGATCCAGCGCTCGCTTTCGCTCAAGGCCTCGGCGTGCTGGTAGCGCTCGGTGATGTCGGTAAAGGTGTTGACGTAGCCACCGGTGGGCAGCGGATGGGTGCGGATTTCCAGGACCCGGCCATCGGACAGGCGCTGTTCGCATTCGTGGATCAACCGACCATTGCTGTCGCGACTGGCGGGCGTCAGCAATTTCAGTTCGCTGTCGCCGATCACCTCGTTGAAGGGACGATGGGCAGCGACCGGCGCCAGGCCGCTGAGCTCGAGGAAGCGCCGGTTCCACAGCTCCAGCACACCCTGGGCGTTGACCATCGCCACGCCCTGGGAAAGGTTGTCCACCGCTCGCTGCAGCAGGTGCGACTTCTGCGCGATGGCCTGCTCGCGGCGCACGGTTTCGCTGAGCTTGACGTCGGTGATGTCAGTGAACAGGATCACCCGGCCGCCTTCCTGGGTCGGCCGTTCGCTGACTTGCAGCCAGCGGCCGTTCTGCAACCGGTACAACACATGCTCATCGGCCTGCCCGCGCGGCTCTTCGCTGAACAAGCCGTTGGCGGTCATCAGCCGCTTGACCTCGGACAGCCGCATCCCGGCCATGATCCGCACCCGGCTGTGGGCCCAGAACGCCTTGAAGCGGCTGTTGAACAGAACGATGCGTTGCTGCGCGTCGAACAGCACGAACGCGTCGGAAATGCTCTCGATGGCATCGATCAGGTGTCGATGGGCGGTTTCGGCCCGCAGCCGCGCCTCGCCCAGCAGATGATTGCCGGCCTTGAGTTCGGCCATGGCCTGGTTCAGGGCGTCGGTGCGCTCGCGCACCTGTTCGGCCAGCACCACCGAATGCTGGAATGCCGCATACGGATCGTTGCCCCGGGTCACGCCGGATTCCACCCGTTCGACCAACGCCGCGTTGATGCGCCGCAACTTGCGGTTTTCGTCTTGCAGGCTAGCGATCTGCGCCTGCAGCTCAGCGATGGCCGGGGACGCGATGACGGGCAATGGCAACTCCGGTGAAGGTCTGGTTGATGTGCATGCCATTGAACTGTTCTCCATAGGTGTTGAACCCCATCACCCGATGTTCACGCAGGACCTGGCCGATCTGCTCCAGGCCGCCGCGGTCTTCCAGCTCCAGGCGCCGCAGGAAACAGTCACAGCCGATGGTCAGCAGCAGGTCGCCAAGGCGGGCCTGCAAGCCTTCGAAGAGTTGCTCAAGGTTTTGCAGCAAGGGCCCAGGGGTCATGGCCGTGAGGACAATGCCGTTCTCCACCGCACAGTAGAAACTCAGGCTCAGGTCCGGGTGCACCTGCTGGATGGCGCGCACGTAGTACTGGTCGTGGATCCGTACCGCCAATGGATGGGCGGCGAAGACCCGATAGTCCAGCGCGCTCACCGGCACGCCGATATGCCGGGCGTATTCTTCGGCGGCGGGTTCGGCATTGAGTTCATAGACCCGTCGCGATGCGCTGTCAGCGCCGGTCACCACCAGTTTTTCCTGGCGCGGCAGGATGTGATGGGCGGTGAACACTTCGAATTCCAGCCAGGTGTTGACCAGCACCACCACCGCCGCGCCGCTGTGGAACTGGCCTTCGTAGTACACGTGGGTATGGGTCAGGTAGTTGTCATCGCCGGCCGAGCCGCCGAAATGCGGGATGTCACCCAATGCAGCGCTCAGGGCGGCCAGCACCATTTCTTCACGACTGGACAGGCCGTCAAGCAGGGTCAGCGCAAAGCTGTGGCCCTTGATCGGCGCCAGGGCGTTGCTACGACAACCGCCGGCCAGTCGCTCGACCATTTGCTGGGCGTCGATCAGGCTGAAGTGTTCCATTTCGCCGATCAGCTCGGCAGCGATGGAAAAGTGTCGATGGTCGAAACCCACCGCCGTCACGCAGTTGCGGCCATAACCCTGGGTGGTGATCTCGCCGGCGCTGGTGCAGCCCGCCAGGCGAATTCCGCCGAAGCTCTGGGACAGTGCCTGGCCGAGGGCCGGCAAGTCATATTCGGCGGAACAGAAGAACAACACGAACCCCAGGTACGGGTGCAACAACTGCCGCGCCAGTTCCTGGGCCACTTGCTGGACATCCGTCGCCTGGGACATGGCGCTCACCACACCTTCACTCTGGGCCTGCTGCATCCTCGCCTCCGGCGCATGCGTGATCGGGGCCTTGAGTGTACGAAGCCGCGCCCGGCACACGAATGCTACTTGGGTAGCGGGTGGACGCTTCCATGGGAGGAGAAGCCGGCCCAGTCAACGAAAATCTCGCGCCGACCGCTCTTGTGGCGAGGGAGCTTGCTCCCTCGCCACGGGGGCATGGTTTAAATCAGTGGTTCATCGTCACCTGCCCCAGCAGCTTCTGGTCGATGTCCTCCAGGCGCAACACGCGACCGCCGGTGTCGTGGGCGAGTTTCTGCGCGGCCTGGGCGTCGGCGAACGAGGCCAGTACGACGCCCATCGCCCCCTTGAGGCCGGAGCCGACGACGAACCAGGCGGCCCGTGCGTCGATCAGGTGGGCGTCGTCGGGCGTGTTCCAATGGCTGCGCCCCATGTCATGGACATACAGCTTGACGTCGGCCCGATGATTCTCCGGTTGCAGCCACCAGCCGAGCATCTCCGCCGGCGAGCAGAATTTCTTCACGCCGTCGGTTCCGACCGCCGCGCCCTTGGGCCCGGGGAAGTCGGTGATGACCATGCCGCAGACATGGCACTCATCGCTGGGATGGAACGCCAGCCCGGCCTCGGTGGCCGGCGGTGACTGCGCCTTGCCACACCCCACCAGTGCCAGACACATCAACAGCCCGGCCCAAAACACCCTGTTCATCGTTACATGCTCCTCGACACGATCAGAAACTCATAGGCTGCGGCGCTTGAACAGCCGGTAGGCCAGCCACAACGGAACGGTCATCCACAACCCCAGGCACAGCCAGAGCAACTGGCCCGACACCGGCAGATCGCTGCCCAGCGTCAGCACGGCCGCGCCGCTGGAAGCGGAATCGAAACCCGACAGATTGATCAACCGGTACACGTCGGTGGGGTTGAACAGCAGTAGCCAGGGCAGCAGGTCCGGCCGGAACCGGCCCTCGCTGAGCACCAGCAGCGCCAGCAACACCAGGTCGAACACCAGCACGAAGAAGAACCAGACACCCAACGCCAGCCCGGCCGCCGTGGATTTCTCCGCCGAAAGGCTGCTCAGCACATAGGCAAACCCCAGGAACACCCAGCCCAGCAAGGTGCTGGACAGCATGAAACGCCCGAAGGCCCAGAGCAGCAGGCCCAACTCGACGTCGTCCACCAGCAGGGCGATGGCGAGCATTGCGCAGCCGAAGCCTATGACCGTCGCCAGGGTCAGGATCAGGCCATGGCCGACAAACTTGCCCAGCAGCAGTTGGCCGCGTCCCAATGGATAGGTCAGCAACAGCAGCAAGGTGCCGCTTTCGTCCTCGCCGACAATCGCGTCATAGGCCAACAGTAAGGCAATCAGTGGCATCAGGAACGTCGCCAGGCTCGACAGGCTGGCCACCGTCGCCGGCACCGAGGTGAAGCCCAGCTGGCCGGAGGCCGCCGCGCCAAGCCAGGCAATGCCGATGGCCAGCGCGGCGAACAGCAGGCTGATCGCCAACAGCCAACGATTGCGCAGGCCATCGCTCAATTCCTTGCGCGCCATGTTCCAGATCGGGTTCATCGAACACCCTCCTCGGCCGCCGCGCGGACCATGTAATGGCGGTACAGATCCTCCAGGGACGGCGGCTTGATCTCGACATCCGTCGGGTCGTCCTGGGCCAGCAATTGCCGCAGCAAGGCCAGTTTGCTGCCGTCCGGCGCGGACACCTGCAAGCCTTCACGGCCCCAGCCCTGGATCACATGCCCTTCGCTGCGCCAGTGCCGTTGCAGGTGATCGGCGCGGGTCAGGCCCGAAGCACGAATCAGCGTCGGCAGGCCCGCTTCCTTGCGCAGCCGAGCCAGGCTGCCAAGGGCCAACAGGCGCCCACGGGTCAGGATCGCCGCGCGGTTGATGTGTGCCTCGACGCCCGGCAACACATGGGAGCAGAGAATGATGCTGGTGCCCTGCCAGCGCAGGCGGTCGAGCAGTTGATACAGATCCTGGGTGGCGATGGGGTCCAGGCCGACGGTGGGTTCGTCCAGCAGCAACAGCCGCGGCTGGCCAAGCAGCGCCTGGGCCAGGCCCAGGCGCTGGCGCATGCCCTTGGAATAGGTGCGCACCCGGCGCCGGGCCGCGTCCGCCAGCCCCACCTCTTCCAACAGCCGCTCGACCTGATCCGGCGCGGCGCCCTTGAGCCGGGCGAAATGGCGCAAGGTCTCCAGCCCGCTCAGTTGCGGGTAGAACATCACGTTCTCAGGCAAATAGCCGAGCAATTGCCGCACGCCCGTGTCGCCGGGATCGCGACCGAAGACCCGCACCTGCCCTGCGCTGGCGCGCAGCAGGCCAAGGATCAATTTCATAGTAGTAGTCTTGCCGGCCCCGTTATGCCCGAACAGGCCGAGCACTTCGCCCTGGGCCAGGTTCAGGTTCAAGTCACGCAGCACGGCGACATCACCATAGTGCTGGCTGACGCCTTCGATCTCCACGACGTTCAAGACGCGTCCTCCTCGGCAGTGTTGCGTTGCGGGCTACGCAGCGGGGTTTCCATCAGGGGATGGCTGTCCATCACCCCGGGGGCCTTGATCACAGGAAACGCCCGCTGCACCCAACGCAGCAGTTCGATCCCCGGGCTGTTCATCAGCAGTCGCACCTGGGGGTAGAGCCAGAGCAGCCGGTCGACGTTGTCATTGGGTTCATACGCCACGTCGCCGAGCCCATCACCGTTACGGTCCCAACCCAGGTAATCGCTCCAGTAATTGCCGCGCCCCTCGGCCGACCATTCCTGGAGCCGCGTGGCAACGTATTTGACCTGGCGCTGGTTATGGACAAAGGCGTTGCCGGCGATGCGGTTGTCCTCCGAGCCGGCGGTCAGGTGAATGCCCACGGCGCTGCGCTCGAAGCGGTTGCCTTCGATGCGGTTGAACAGCGAGTTGTAGATGAACAGCGCCTTGCCTTCGGCCCCGGTGATCATGGTGTCGCCGGTGGAACCGTCGCGCACGTCGCTGACGAAGTTATCGCGCAAGGTCGAGTAAGTGATGTAGTTCATCAGGATCCCGTAGTTCTGGTCCTGTTCGGAGCGGTTACCGATCACCGTCAACTGGCGGCTCTGCATCAATGCGTAGCCGGTGCGGGTACGGCGGGTGACGTTGTCCAGCAGTCGATTGTCGTTGGCGAACATGTAATGCACGCCGTAGCGCAGATCCTCCAGAGTGTTGCCCTGGAGCAGGTTGCCGCTGGAGGTGTCAATGTAGATGCCGTCACGGGTTTCACGTATCTGGTTGCCGATGACCCGGGCGCCGCGAACGGCATACAGATGAATACCATTGCCGCGATCCTGGGAGCGCAGGCTCGGATCGCCCTGGATGCGGTTGTCGATCAGGCTCACGTCCCGGGCGCCGTCGACCCAGATGCCGAAGCCCTGGCCCTGCATGCGGTTCGAGCGAACCACAGCGCCCTGGGCGGCCGGTTGGATGAACACTGCGGCGTTCATGGCGGTCAGGTCATGACCCCAATCCAGGAAAGTACAGCCTTGGACCTGGACGTTCGGCGCACGGATGACCAAGCCATTGCCCTCGCCCTGCCCCTGGAATACCGCGCCCGGTTCGCAGGTGAGGGTCATGGGTTGATCGACGCTGAACGCGCCTTGGTACTGACCGGCGGGCAAGCGCCATTGCCGCTCGCCCTCGGCTTGCAAAGGCAGGTCAGTGATCGGCCGCGGCGCGCCGAGCACACCACCCGAGAGCAGCCAGAGCACCAGCGCAATGACCGGTTGCCGAGCGTAGCTTGCAGGTCTGCGCATGTCCCCGGTCATTGGCCCCTCCTCGATCAACCGGCTCAGGCTTTTTCAACCAGCATGCGCCCGACCATCTCCATGTGCAGCGCATGACAGAACCAGCTGCAGTAGTACCAATGCAGGCCGGGCTTATCGGCGGTAAAGGTGATGGACGAGGTCTGTTGCGGGCTGATTTCCATGCTCACGCCGTGGTTGGTCATGATGAACCCGTGGGAAACGTCCTCGATCTGGTCGATGTTGGTGATGGTCACCGTCACCTCGTTGCCTTGCTTGACGGTGAACTCGGTCAGGCCATAGGCCGGCGCCATGGAGGTCATGTACACCCGTACCTTGTTGCCGTCGCGGATGACCTTGTTGTCGGTCTCCAGGTTGATGCCGTCTTTCTTCGCCCGTTCCACCGTGGCGGCGAAGAACGGGTCGTTGCGATTCCAGATTTTCTGGGTCTTGATCTGGTCCCGCCGGGCGAGGATGCAGTCGTGGGGTTCGGCGAAGGCCGGGCCATCGTGGACCAGTTTCATCTCTTCGCCGGAAATGTCGATCAGTTGGTCGTTCTCCGGGTGCAGCGGCCCGGTGGGCAGGAAACGGTCCTTGGAGAATTTGCAGAGCACCACCAGCCATTTGCCGTCGGCCTCGCTGGTCTCGGTCAAGGATGCATGGTTGTGACCGGGCTGGTACTGCACATCGAGTTTCTGCTTGATGTAGTTGACCTTCTCGCCCTTGTAGGCGCGGATGGCCTCGTCCATGTTCCACTTCACCACCTGGCTGTCGATGAACAGCGTGGTGTAGGCGTTGCCGCGCCCGTCGAAGGTGGTATGCAACGGCCCCAGGCCCAGCTCCGGTTCAGCGACGATCACCTCGCGCGGGTCTTTGTAGCGACCTTCGAACAGGTCGTCGAGGCGGTCGATGGCAATCATCGAGACGGTCGGCGACAGCTTGCCGTTGGCGATGAAATATTTGCCGTCGGACGAGGTATTGCAGCCGTGGGGGTTCTTCGGCACGGGAATGTAGCGAGTGAATTCAGAGTCCTTGCCGTCGGTTTTGCGGCCATCGACCACCGGCACCTTGGAGCCGTCCAGGGTGATGAACTTGCCGGCCTTGATCGCCGCCTCGATCCGCGGGATGTTGAACACCACCACCCAATCGCGTTCGTTGCGCATCATGCCGCCCAGGTCGTAGGCCTTCTCCGAGTTGTAGCAGGTACTGGCGGCGTACTTGCCGGTGTAGTCGGCGTCGGAGTTGTCCAGGTTGCCGTCGACGATGACCTGGAACGCCATCTCCATTTTCTCGGCATCGATGGCGTTGAACATCGTGTAGCTGTTTTTGTCTTGCAGGTCGAAGGTGCGACCATCGTTGGGATGGGGAATGACGAACTCGGCGTTGGCGAAGACGTACTTGGTGTACGGCACCTTTTGCAGGCGCAGGCCGTGGATCGCCTGCACGTTGGGCACGGTGAGAATCTTGTCGCACTTCATGATGTCCAGGCGAATGCGCGCGACCCGGGAGTTGGCCTTGTCGTTGATGAACAGGTACTTGCCGTCGTATTTGCCGTCGGTCATGGAAATATGCGGGTGGTGGCAATCGCCGTTCTGGTATTTGGCGCTGTCCCCCAGGATCAACTTGCTCTCGTTGGTCAGGCCCCAACCGGTGGCCGAGTCGACGTTGAACACCGGGATGCGCATCAGCTCGCGCATCGACGGTACGCCCAGCACCCTGACCTCACCCTGATGACCGCCGCTCCAGAAACCGTAGTATTCGTCCAGGTCACCGGGCGCAACGTGGATCTTGGACTTGGCCTCCTTCGCTGCCGCCGCCCAGGACTCGCGGGTGAAAGTCCCGGCTCCCAGAGCCGTGGCGCCAGCCAATACCGCACCGGTCACCGCGCCCGTGCCGAGGAAGCTGCGTCGGCTCACGCCCCTGGGTTCTGGCGCGACGTCGGTGGTGTCGTTTTTCTTGTCGTTCATGCTAATGCTCCATCAAGAATGAATCGGTCAGAGGGACAGGCCATGGGGTGCCTCAAGGCGCCGGCGGCACCTGCACCACGGGAATCAATTGCGCATCGGTCGTGCTCGCCTTGCCGCGCTTCTTGCGCTTGTTGATCAGCGGTGGGCACTTGTTTTCGTTGTGCCAGGTCATCTGGCAATCGAGGCAGTAATGGCATTCGTTGGCGTTGATCCGGCCATCGGGATGAATCGCCTGGATCTCGCATTCCTTGGCGCACAGCTGGCACGGGTTGCCGCATTCCTTGCGGCGCTTGAGCCAGTCGAACAGGCGCAGGCGAGTCGGCATCGCCAGGGCCGCGCCCAGCGGGCAGATGTAGCGGCAATAGACCTTGCGGGTGAACAGGTTGATCAGCAGCAGGCCCGCGGCATACGCCACGAACCACCACTGGCGGTCGAACCTCAGGGTGACGGCGGTCTTGAAGGGCTCGACTTCGGCCAGCCGCTCGGCGGTGGCCATCGACTCCAGGGACACGCCGAACAGCGCCAGCAGGATGATGTACTTGATCGCCCACAAGCGTTCGTGGACGGCGAACGGTAGCTCGTATTGCGGCACCTTGAACCGGCGCGCCAGTTCGTTGCCCAGCTCTTGCAGCGCACCGAACGGACACAGCCAGCCACAGAACACCCCGCGCCCCCAGAGCAGGATGCTGGCGGCGGTGAACACCCACAGGATGAAAATCAGCGGGTCGGTGAGGAACAGTTCCCAGCGGAAACCTTCGAACAGCGCATGGACGAACGTCAGCACGTTGACCACCGACAGCTGGGCCAAGCCATAGCCGCCGAGAAACACCACGGTGAACAGCAGGTAACCGCGACGTACCCAATGCAGGAGCCTGGGCCGACGGGCCAGTGCATCCTGGAAAAACAGGATTCCCGTGAGCACTAGCAGGGCCACACCGAGCACGCTGATTTCGACACTTTTCTGATACCACAGGGTCAGCCACAGCGGCCGACTGGCCTCTTCAGCCGCCGCCAGTTGCGCGGCGCTGGGCAATGGCCGCTCCAGGTAGGCCTCGGGCAGTTGATAGGCCAATTCGAAGCTGCTGAAGGTGCCGCTGACCGGCCCGGTCTGGCGGCGTACCAGCAGCTCCAGGCTCCAGGGCGAACCGGGGTCGAAACGGTGGGAAGCGCGGATGATGAAAATCGCCATTTCATCGAAGGCCGGCATGTCGTCGAGGGCCACGTCATCCAGGCGCTGGAAATCCAGGTCGCGGAAGCTGATGGTGTCGCCGAACTGACGCAACACCACCCGGTCGAAAATCCCGCCGCGCACATAGCCCGAGCCCTTGAACGAATAGCGCCCGCTGCCCATCACCGCGATGGCCTGCTCGCCGGGCTTGAGCGCGGCCATCAGCGTGCGATATTGCGTCTCGCCCAGCAGGTTGCGACCAATGCTGGGTGGGTTGAGCTGAGTGAGGTACAGGTCGATAAAGGTGTCGTCCCGCTGCCCGGCACTGGCGACTTCGACCTGCTCGGCCTCGGTGCCTTTGAACGAGTCGTCCACCTGGCCACGGGTCAAGTGCAGGCGCCGCACCGAGCCATTGCCGACCAGCGTGTTCCAGTCGGCGGCTTGGTAGCTGTCCTCACGGACCCGGGCCGGCGCCACGGCCACCGCTGAATCGCCCTTGACCAGGCCCAGTGACAACGCGACATCATGGGCGGCGCGCATGATCACTTCGTTGACCACCATCGCCGTCACGGTGGCCCCGGCAATCGCATCCACCGTCACCGCATTCGGGTCGCTCGAATGCCCCACGATGACCCGCTGGTCGACCCGGATGCCGCTGTAGCGCGCACTGAACCCGTGGAGTTTTTCTTCGGCGATACCGATCAGCAGGATCGGCTCATGATGCTCCAGCACATAGGCATCCAGGATCACCCCAGCCGGGTCGAGGATCACCTGGACGTTGATCGGCTTGCCGGAGTAAGCGGGAATGTCCACCACATCCAGACTCTGGAACACATACCCCAGGACCTTGCCCGCTGCGGACAAGGTGCGCACCTTGAAGCGTCCTTCGGGCTCGGAAATCGTCTCAGTCTGGTTCAGCACATGGTGGATGCGTTGCTGCTGGATTTCACCGTAATCCCTGGCGTGGGCGAGACTCGAAAAGGACAGCAGAAGCGCGAGCAAACCACGGAGCCAGAAGCGGGACAGGTGCAGCGGAACAAAGGAAAGGGTCATGGACGCCAAGGCTTGAAGGCAGGATCTTGGCGATCATGGTAGGTGCCGTCCCCTCAGCGGCCCTTGATTGAAATCAACTTGGAAAAAAACCGGGTTCCCGACACCCACCCAAACAACTCTCACCACGGGGGGATCGCGTGAACCCGACAGTGGACTCGACACATCCCCACTGTGGGAGCGAGCCTGCTCGCGAAGCGCCAGACCAGACACCTCCAATCTCAGCGATCTTCAGCGCAACCCATACGAATAAAGCCCACCATCATTATTGTCATACCAATTGCCGTTGCCCCAGATCACCCGATCCTGCGCTGGCTGGAACCCGACGATGCCCAGGTAGCCATCAATGTCCAGGCGTTTCCACGACTGGCCCCAGTCCTTGGAGTAAAACACCCCATCGGCCGAGATGTTCGCGTCCGACCACCAGTAGAGCCAGCGCGGTGGATGGTGTTCGCTGGTGGTGTTGACCAGCAGGCTGTTTTGCCCGACCCAGAAATTTGTCCCGCGCACCCGGCTTTCCGATGCCAGGGGCGCAAACACGCTGGGCAGCTCGCTCAGGGTGCGCCAGGTCAGCGCGGTGGTGTCCAGTTCAGCGATGACGTCGCGGCCAAGATTACCTTGGTCGATCAGCCCGATGACCCGGCCACTGTCGTTCTGCACCAGCCTGGAGATAAACAGGTTGTCTTCGCGCTGCACCTCGACGACTCGCCACGGCCCGGTTTCACGTTGCAGGCGGGCGCGAGTGGTCAGGTTGAATGCGAGGTTGTTGCCGACACCGTCGGGGTTGCTGGCCCAAAAACGCTGGGATACCCAGATGAAGGCGTTCCGGGCATCCAGTTGCAGGACATGGGTCTGGACGTCGCCCTGCTCGCCTGAGCCGGTGTGCCAATCGGTGATGTCGGGATGCTGTGCGTGCACAGACTCGGCCGGTACCAGCAACGACTCGGACGCGACGATCGGGGTGCTGGTCATGCCGCGATCGGCCGAGTAGAAAACCCCGGTAGGCACAGCGCCGGAGGTCGCCTCGCCGCTTTCATCGTCCCCGCCGCTCGGTCGGCCCCAAGCCCAGACTTCATCGGCACCGTGGAAATAGGGGGTCAGGCTCCAGGCCAATTGATCGGCTTCAGCGAACCAGCCTTTGCTCAACCAGGTCCAGTGCTTGCCCTGGTCGTCGCTGCGAAAGACCACGGTCTGGTTGAGGTTGTCGGCGGTTGCGGATTCAGGCCGGTCGAGCCCCGTCAGCAAGAACACGCTGGCCCCGTCCGCAGCGGCGACCAGGCAAGCCGCGCCACTGACCTGCGCCACCCGTTGGAATTGGCCCTGGGCATCCAGGCGCGAGATGAAGGAGGTTTCCTTGTCACGAGTGAGGAAGCTGGAAAAGGCCCCCGCCGCTTCCGGCTCTTTTTCGCTGTCTTCGACCGACTTGCCATAGACCACGGCGTCCAGGTCCACCACCTCGGCAGCGGGCTCCAACTGGCTGGCATCACCGTCCAGGCGCCCCACCAGCCAGGTACCTTGCCCGGTCACGACCACACCCGTGCAATATTGGGTCATCGCCCGCAGCCGGGTATCCTTCACCGTGCCCAGCTGTTGCTGGTCCGGACTGCTACCGCCCCACTCCAGCTTGGCGCTGGTCAGTATCCACATGTACCACAGCGCGGCGCCGCCCAGCAGCGCGATAAACAGAGTAGTGAACAGCTTCGATCGAGGCATAGGGGGTCCGTATCCTGGGAGAAAACCGGGAAGTTTTTCTCATCTCTTCGGCCCGGAGTAAATTTTTTTTGCACGAGAATGGACGAAGCCGGTCGCATACTTGTCAACGCTGTGATTCAGGTTCCATTTTCCCGGTGACGCCCGTTGCACCCAACAGCCTCAACGCGCCAAAGCAGACGCTCACAAGGAACGCTCCATGCCCCCACGCTCCGGCCCCGCTTCTACTCCTCAACTGCCTGAAGGCACCGGTTTCGTCCGGGTGCGTGGCGCCCGCGAACACAACCTGAAGAACGTTGACGTGGATATTCCCCGCGACGCCCTGGTGGTGTTCACCGGCGTTTCAGGGTCGGGCAAATCGTCGCTGGCCTTCTCCACGCTGTACGCCGAGGCCCAGCGTCGCTACTTCGAATCCGTTGCGCCCTATGCACGGCGCCTGATCGACCAGGTGGGCGTGCCGGACGTGGACAGCATCGAGGGCCTGCCACCGGCCGTGGCCCTGCAACAACAGCGCGGTTCGCCCAGCGCCCGCTCTTCGGTGGGCAGCGTCACCACCTTGTCGAGCCTGATCCGCATGCTCTACTCCCGCGCCGGCAGCTACCCGGCCGACCAGCCGATGCTCTATGCCGAAGACTTCTCGCCCAACACGCCGCAAGGCGCCTGCCCCGAGTGCTATGGCCTGGGCCGGGTCTATGCGGTGACCGAGGCGTCCATGGTCCCGGACCCGTCGCTGACCATCCGCGAGCGCGCCGTGGCAGCCTGGCCGATGGCGTGGCAAGGACAGAACCTGCGGGACATCCTGGTAACCCTCGGTTATGACGTCGACATCCCCTGGCGCGACTTGCCCAAAGAGCAGCGCGACTGGATCCTGTTCACCGAAGAAACCCCCACCGTCCCGGTGTACGCCGGGCTCACCCCGGCCCAGACCCGGGCGGCCCTCAAGCGCAAGCTCGAACCCAGCTACCAGGGCACGTTCAGTGGCGCCCGACGCTATCTGCTGCACACCTTCATGCATTCGCAAAGCGCCCAGATGCGCAAGCGCGTGGCGCAATACATGCGTGCCAGTCCTTGCCCTGCGTGCGAGGGCAAACGTCTCAAGCGCCAGGCATTGACCGTGACCTTCGCCGGGCTGGACATCGCCGAACTGTCGCAGCTGGCCTTGCTGGACCTGGCCGAGGTGCTCAAGGGCGTGCTGGCACCGGCCTATCTCGAACAGGCCGAAGAGCCGGGAGAAGTCCTCACCCACCAGCAGACCCGTGAAGCCCGGGACCAACGCGCGGCCCGGGGCGAGAACCCCCATGCGGGCGGACCGGACGCCCGTCACACGCCGAACCTCTCGCTGGAAAAACGCCTGGCTGCCCAACGCATCGCCGCCGAGTTGCTGGAGCGGATCGTTACCCTGATCGACCTCGGCCTCGGCTACCTGGCCCTGGAGCGCAGCACCCCCACGCTGTCCTCCGGCGAGCTGCAACGCCTGCGCCTGGCGACCCAGCTCAACTCCCAGCTGTTCGGCGTGATTTACGTGCTCGACGAGCCCTCTGCCGGCCTGCATCCGGCCGACAGCGAAGCGCTGTTCGAGGCCTTGCAACGTCTGAAGGCGGCGGGTAACTCGGTGTTCGTGGTCGAACACGACCTGGACACCATGCGCCGCGCCGACTGGCTCATCGACGTCGGCCCGGATGCAGGTGAGCAAGGCGGGGAAATCCTCTACAGCGGCCCACCGGCAGGCCTGGGTGACGTGCCGCAATCACGAACCCGCGCCTACCTCTTCGCCGAACAGTCGTCTGCCGAGCGCGGCCCCCGCGAGCCCAGGGACTGGCTGCGGCTGGAAGGCATCACCCGCAACAACCTCGATAACCTGAGCGCTGCATTTCCCTTGGGCTGCTTCACCGCGGTCACCGGCATTTCCGGCTCCGGGAAATCCAGTCTGGTCAGCCAGGCGCTGCTGGATCTGGTCGGCGCCCACCTGGGCCAGGCCAGCGCCAATGCCGAGCCCGAAGAGCAGAGCCTGGAAGACGAACCGCTGCAAACCAGCGGCGGGAGCGTCACGGCCGGACTCGACGCCATCAAGCGCCTGGTCCAGGTCGACCAGAAACCCATCGGCCGCACCCCTCGCTCTAACCTCGCGACCTACACCGGGCTGTTCGACCACGTGCGCAAGCTGTTTGCCGCGACCGAGCAGGCGCAGGCCCTGGGCTTTGACGCTGGGCGGTTTTCCTTCAACGTTGCCAAGGGCCGTTGCGAAACCTGCGAAGGCGAGGGTTTCGTCAGCGTCGAGTTGCTGTTCATGCCCAGCGTCTACGCGCCCTGCCCGACCTGCCATGGTGCGCGCTACAACCCGCAGACCCTGGAGGTGAGCTGGCAGGGCCTGGACATTTCCCAGGTGCTGCAACTGACGGTGAACCAGGCCTTGGAGGTGTTCGCCGAACAGGCCGCGGCCCGGCGTACCTTGCAAGTGCTGCAAGACATCGGCCTGGGCTATCTGCGCCTGGGTCAACCGGCCACCGAACTGTCCGGCGGCGAAGCCCAGCGCATCAAGCTGGCCACGGAGCTACAACGCAAAGCCCGCGGCGCGACCCTGTATGTGCTGGATGAACCCACCAATGGGCTGCATCCCCAGGACGTGGATCGCTTGCTGGTGCAACTCAATCGCCTGGTGGATGAAGGCCACACGGTGGTTGTGGTGGAGCATGACATGCGGGTTGTGGCGCAGAGTGACTGGGTCATCGACATCGGCCCAGGCGCCGGCGCCCAGGGTGGGAAAGTCGTGGCGTGTGGCGCTCCGGAAGTCGTGGCGAGGTCCGCCGAGAGCCGCACGGCGGCATTTCTGCAGCGTGCCTTGCAAACTGCAAACTGACCCGTGGCGAGGGAGCTTGCTCCCGCTGGGACGGTCCGACGCCTCGGGCGCAGCAGCCCCATAAGCCAGCCAGCGCGGTGTGTCAGGTTGAACGGAGTCAACCCAGCAGAGGGGCTGCTTCGCAGCCCAGCGGGAACAAGCTCCCTCGCCACAAGAGCGGTTCGCCACAGGTCGTTCCTATCTCCTCTTTCACACCGTACGTGAATACTGAACCTGCTGATCCCCACCCAGATAAGCATCAAACGCCATCGCCACACTGCGCATCATCAACTGGCCCTGGGGCAGCAGCACCAGCGCGTCGGCGTGGATCTCCAGCAGGCCATCACCCGCCTGTTCACGAAGCCGTTCCAGCGCATCAGCGAAGTACTCGATAAACCGAATACCGTGCCCGGCTTCGATCCGGGCAAAGTCGACGCGTCCGTGGCACATCAACTCGCTGATGACTTCGCGCCGCAGACAATCATCGGCACTCAGGCGATAGCCGCGTTGCACCGGCAACAGGCCCTGGTCCAGGCGAGCGTAATACTGGGAGAGTTCCTTGACGTTCTGGTTGTAGCTATCGCCCACCTTGCCGATCGACGAGACGCCCAGGCCGATCAGGTCGCAATCGGCATGGGTCGAATAGCCCTGGAAATTGCGTTGCAGGGTGCCCTCGGCACGGGCCCGCACCAGTTCATCGTCCGGCAAGGCGAAATGGTCCATGCCGATGTACACATAGCCGGCCTCGGTCAGGCGATTGATGGTCAGTTCCAGCAGCTCCAGCTTGCGCTCCGGCGGCGGCATGTCTTCAGGGCGGATCATCCGTTGCGCCCGCACCCGCTGCGGCAGGTGGGCGTAGCTGTAGGCCGCGATCCGGTCCGGGCGCAACGCGATGATCTTGCTCAAGGTGACGTCGAAGCTGGCGACGGTTTGCAGCGGCAGGCCATAGATCAGGTCGACGCTGACCGACTTGAAGCGCGCCTCGCGGGCCGCCGCCACCAGTTCGGCAACCTGCTCCTGGCTTTGCAGTCGATTGACCGCCGCCTGCACCTGGGCATCGAAATCCTGGACTCCAAAGCTCAAACGATTGAAGCCCAGCCGCCGCAAGCCCCGGACTTGTTCGGCATCGATGGTGCGCGGGTCAACCTCGATGGAAAACTCATGCTCGTCACTGTCGTCCATGTCGAACCACTGGTGCAGGCAAGCCATCAGCTCGGCCAGTTGCTCGTGGGTCAGGTAGGTCGGCGTGCCCCCGCCCAGGTGCAGTTGCGTCAGCTTGCGCGAACGATCGAACAGCGTGGCTTGCAGGGCAATTTCGCGCTTGAGGTACGTCAGGTATTCGGCAGCGCGATGGGTCTTGCGGGTGATGATCTTGTTGCAGGCGCAGTAATAGCAAAGGCTCTGGCAGAACGGGATATGGATGTACACCGACAGCGGCTTGGGCACCGGCGCCTGGTTGCTGCGCTGTGCCGCCTGGCGGTATTCATCCATGGCGAATGCCTGGTGAAATTGCGGTGCGGTCGGATAGGAGGTGTAGCGCGGCCCCGGACGGTCGTATTTTTCCACCAGGGCACGGTTGAAAGCAGAGACAGCGTTCATGAAGGATTCAACTGTTCAAAAGAGTATGGAGTCGCGTCGAACGGGCCAGGGTCGAACAGGTTGCAGATCGCGTCCACGCTCAGACGCCCGGCCGGCAGGATGCCGATGAAACGGCTCGACATTTCGATCAATCCCTTGTCATGCAACGCTTCCAACAGCGGCCAGAGCGCCGCGAAGTGCTCGCGGAACACCAAGCCGTAACGCGCTTCGATGGCCGGTATATCCAACTCCAGGTCGCAGGAAAGCTGTTCGGTCACGGCGGCCCTGACCAGGTCCTGGGCCTCGCAGCGCCAGCCGCGACGCACCGGCAATTGTCCGGCATCCAGCTGCTGACAGTATTGGTGCAGATCATCGGTGTTCTGCACGTACAGATGCTCGATCTGGGTAATAGCCGACAACCCGATCCCCACATGGTCACAGCACCCGTGCCGGGTAAAGCCCTGGCAGTTGCGGTGCAGGCGGCCATGCTCCTGGGCGACCGCCAGGTCATCGTCGGCCCTGACGAACTGCCCCAGGCCGATGTAGTGATACCCGGCGCCGATCAGTTGCTCACAGCAGATCCGGCGCATCGCGTCCTTGTCCGCCTGGCTACAGAACGGCCCCGTAGCCCCGGCGTTTTTCGAGCGATAGCGATAAGGCGCGCAGGCGTAGTCGAAGACGTGCAACCGGTCCGGCTCCAGTTCGATCAAGGTCGAAAGCTTCTGGGCGAAGCTGTCCGGGGTCTGCCAGGCATGGCCGTAACCGAGATCGATGTTGATCGAGCGAAATCCGAAGGTGCGCGCTGCATCGATCAGCGAATGAATCGGCGCGGGATTCTGGTAGCAGTCGACGGACAGATCGCTGTCCAGGCCAATGTCCGGCACGCCGATGCTGACGTGGGTGAAACCCTGGTCGCGGATCAGACCCATGGTCGACCAGTCGGTGTGATGCAAATCGACCTCGATGCTGTGATCGCCGCTGTCGTATTCGCAGAAGTCGAAGCGCTTGCGCAGATCGCCCATCAGCCGCTGTAAATGGGCAATCACCGGGGTGCCGCCAGTCAGGCAAAACTGCTCGACCCGTCGCCCGCTGCCTAAATGGCAACCGACCAACCCCAGTTCATAGGTCAGGCGCTGCAAATAGCCGTCGATCTCGCCGCAGCGGCAATCGAGGGCCAGGGTCGAACACGACGCCAGTCTCAGGCGCGACGGCAAATGCACTGCCAGGGACAATGGTCGGCGTTTCTGCCGACTGTTGCGCAAGCCCCTGAGCAGGTCGAGCGAACCGATGCCGGCGTGGAATCTTCCCGTGCCTGCCGGACAGTCGAAATCAGTCAACACCGGGGTACGTCCCGAGGGTCGTTCACCGAGGGTTTGAAAAAGATCGAACATGACAATCTCCGAATGGCTGTGCAGTACTAGTGTCCGCCGTAACCCGCCCGGGCACCTTGACCTGTATCAAGCGCCGCGTTGCCACGACCTGCGGGCTACCAGACGATGTAAAACATACCCTTGGCCAACAGCACGATCGCCACCATGTGCAGGAACACGCTGGTGTGAATGATGTGGACGTGACGCGCGCTCATCCGCCCACGCCTGAACAGCCACATGGCCCACAGGAAATGCCCCAGCACACTGACCGCCAACAGAATCTTCAGCGCCAGCAGCAACCCGAACGACGACTGCCACGGCGACGACAACAGCGGCCGATACCTTAGCCAGACCATGGCTATTCCCGCGCCGAACAGCACCAGCAACACCCACGGCATCAACTGCCGGGCACGCCGGCTGATGGCCTGTTCCAACAGCACCATGAGCTTGGCCGGCAGTTGCTGGCGGATGCTTTCGAGAAACAGCACTTCGAAGAAGACCGTGCCGATGAATACCAGCGCGGCGAACAGGTGCAGGGTCAGGAACAGGGGGTAGCTCATGGGGTTCTCGCAGGCGCCGGGGCTTGCATATGAGGCTACTGCCCGGCGGGTGGATGCAGGTTGATGTCAATCAAGAAAGCCCACTATCCCAATATCACCGCCGGCGCCTGTGGGAGCGGGCTTGCTCGCGAATGCGGTGTGTCAGTCACCTCAAATGCCAGCTGATCCGCCGCTTTCGCGAGCAAGCCCGCTCCCACAGTGGATTATTGTGTAGGCGGAAAGCGTCAAGAGAACGTTACAACCCACAGAATCGTTCCCGACCGTTGATCCGTTAATCCGATTTTTTGACACTTGCCCGATATGCGGTCACAACTTTCGCGCTCCGTTGGGTCTTAACTCGGTGGTCGCCGATGGAATATTGGCATCCGCTGAGGTTTTTAGCCTGATACGGAGATAAGCTCATGATTTTCAACGTACAAAATTTTGGCGCCAAAGGAGATGGCGTCACCGATGACACGGCGGCAATCCAGAAGGCAATCGATGCGGCGGCGGCCGCAGGTGGCGGGCAGGTGTACATGCCGGCCGGCACCTACATCGTTTCCGGCGGTGAGGAACCTTCCGACGGTTGCCTGATGCTCAAGAGCAACGTCTCTCTGTACGGCGATGGCATGGGCCAGACCACGGTCAAGGTGGCCGACGGTTCCGACACCAAGATCACCGGGGTCATCCGCTCGGCCTATGGCGAGGAAACCCACGACTTCGGCATCAGCAACCTCACCATCGACGGCAACCGCGACCACACCACCGGCAAGATCGACGGCTGGTTCAACGGCTATATTCCTGGCGAGGAAGGCTACGATTCCAACGTCACCATCGACAGTGTCGAGATCAAGGACTGCTCCGGGTACGGCTTCGACCCCCACGAGCAGACCGTCAACATGGTCATCAAGAACAGCGTGTCCCACGGCAATGGCCTGGATGGCTTCGTGGCCGACTTCCTCAGCGACAGCACCTTCGAGAACAACGTCGCCTACGACAACGACCGCCACGGCTTCAACGTCGTGACCAGCACCCACGACTTCACCCTCACCAACAACGTTGCCTACAACAACGGCGGCAACGGCATCGTGGTCCAGCGCGGCAGTGAGAACATCCCCTCCCCCAGCAACATCACCATCACCGGCGGCGAGGTCTATGGCAACGGTGCCGAGGGTGTACTGATCAAGTTGTCCAGCGATGTCGACGTCAGCGGCGTGGACATCCACGACAACGCCAGCGCCGGGATCCGCATCTACGGCAGCAACCACGTCGAGATCATCGACAACACCCTCAACAACAACTCCCTGGCCAACCCCGTGCCGGAAATCATCATCCAGTCCTACGACGACACCCTCGGCGTCTCCGGCAAGTACTTCAACGGCAGCGACAACCTCATCCAGGGCAACACCATCAGCGGCAGCAACCTGTCGACCTACGGCGTGGCCGAGCGCAACGAGGACGGCACCGACCGCAACGCGCTCATTGCCAACACCATCAGCCACACCAGCAAAGGCGCCACGCTGATCTATGGCGATGGCAGTTATGTCAGTGCCACGGTGCCGATGACCACCGTGCAAGGTACGGCGGGCAACGACACTCTGCTGGGCAGCGCCGCCAGCGAGATCTTCTACGGCGGCGCCGGTAACGACACCATCAACGGTGCGGCCGGCAGCGACATTCTGGTGGGCGGTGCGGGCATCGACAAACTCACCGGTGGCACCGGCGCCGATACCTTCCGTTACGTCGCCCAGTCCGACAGCTACCGCAATGCAACCGCCAGCTTCGACGACACCATCACCGATTTCGACGTCACCCAGGACAAGATCGATCTCGCCGGCCTGGGCTTCACCGGCCTGGGCAACGGCCGTGGCGGCACTTTGCAGGTCAGCTACAGCGCCAGCAACAACCGCACCTACATCAAGGACTACGATGCCGATACCAGCGGCAATCGCTTCGAGCTGATCCTCACCGGCAACCTCGCCAGCACCCTGACCGCCAGCAACTTCATCTTCAACCGAGTGATCACCGGCACCAGCGCCAGCGATTCGTTGCAAGGCAGCGACTCGGCCGACACCCTGCTGGGCCTGGCGGGCAACGACAGCCTCAGCGGCGGCGCCGGCGACGACAAACTCGACGGTGGGGCCGGCATGGACACCCTCACCGGCGGTGCCGGGGCCGACACCTTCGTGTTTTCCAACCGCCTGGACAGCTACCGCAACTACAACACCGGCGGCGCCAACCTGGGCGACCTGATCACCGACTTCGACATCAGCGCCGACAAGATCGACCTCTCGGCCCTGGGCTTCACCGGCCTGGGCGATGGCAAGAACAACACCGTGTACCTGGTGCTCAACAGCGCGGGCACCAAGACCTATATCAAGTCCCTGGAGGCCGACGCCAACGGCAACCGTTTCGAAGTGGCACTGGACGGCAATTTCCTCGACAAGCTGACCAGCGCCAACTTCGTCTTTGCCGCCACCTCGCCAACCAACCACGCACCCGTGGTGGCGACGCCGCTGCTGGACCAGAGTGCCACCGAGAACACGCCGTTCAGCTACGTAGTGCCGGCCACCAGTTTCAGCGATCCGGACAATGACAGCCTGAGCTACAGCGCCAAATTGGCCGATGGCAGCGCCCTGCCCAGCTGGTTGAAATTCGATGCCGCCACCCGCACGTTCAGCGGCACGCCCAGCGACACAGCGTCGGGAACCTACGCCATCCAGGTCACCGCCACCGACGGCAGCAACGCCGCGGTCAGCGACAGTTTCACCCTGGCGGTAAAGGACGTTCCCGCCTCGCCCACGGTGATCAACGGCACGCCGAACAACGACACGCTGACCGGCACCGCAGCCAACGAACAGCTGTTCGGTGGCGCGGGCAACGACACCCTCAATGGCGGCGCCGGCAATGACATCCTGGTCGGCGGCACCGGGGTGGACAAGCTCACCGGCGGCGCGGGCGCGGATGTGTTTCGCTACACCTCCAAGCTCGACAGCTACCGCACCAGCTCAACCAGCGCCAGTGACCAGATCCTCGACTTCGACCTGGCCGCCGACAAGATCGACGTCGCCGCCCTGGGCTACACCGGTCTGGGCAATGGCCTCAATGGCACGTTGCAGGTGACCTACAACGCGACAAACAACCGGACCTACCTCAAGGACCTCACCGTCGACGCCAACGGCAACCGCTTCGAAGTGTCCCTGGCGGGTAATCTGCTGAACAGCCTGACGGCCAGTCATTTCGTGTTCGCTGACCAGAACACGCCGGGCAATATAGCGCCAGTGGTCGCGATCCCCCTGCTCGACCAGAGCGCCACCGAACGCACGCCGTTCAGCTACACCGTGACCCACGACAGTTTCACCGACGCCAACCAGGATGTGCTGACCTACACCGCCACCCTGGCCGACGGCAGCGCCCTGCCGGCCTGGCTGAGTTTCAACGCGAGCAACCTGACGTTCTCGGGCACGCCGACCAGCACGGCGGCCGGCAACTACACCGTCCTGGTCAAGGCCACCGATCCTTCCGGCGCGTCGGTCAGCGACAGCTTCGCCCTGGCGGTGGCCGATGCCCCCGCCAACACCATCACCGGCACCAACAACGGTGAAAGCCTCAACGGCACGACGGGCGCGGACCTGATCCTCGGCCTCGGTGGCGACGACACGATCAAGGCCGGCACCGGAGCCGACACGGTCGACGGCGGCGCCGGGCGTGACTCGCTGTACGGCGGCGACGGGGCCGACACCTTCCGCTATAGCAACTTGCAGGACAGCTACCGCGACTACGATACCGGCGGCGTCACTGCCACGGACACGATCTATGACTTCACCGTGGGCGTGGACAAGATCGACGTATCGGCCCTGGGCTTCATCGGCCTTGGCGATGGCAGCAACGGCACGCTGTACATGACGCTGAACGCGGCCGGCGACAAGACCTACGTCAAGTCCGCCGAAGCCGACGCCAACGGCAATCGCTTCGAAATCGCCCTGAGTGGCAACTACCTCAACACCCTGACCGCCAGTGACTTCGTGTTCGGCGAGCGGGCCCAGCAGGACATCCTCTATCTGCCTACCCTCGGCCAATCCAACGCGCGATTGCTGCGCATGACCGAGGACGACAATCAGTCCGGCACCTCGATGCTGGTCAACGACCTGGACCGCTACACCACCTACGACGTGCGCAGCCAGTTCACCGACGCCGATGGCAATGGGATCGATATTGCAGTGGGTGGCAGTACGGTCAACGGCCTCTCGACTTTGAGCGCCGAGGAACTGAAATTGTGCTGGTGGTTGACCGACACCAACCAGCCCGGACCTGCGCTGTTGCGCGCCGTGGCGTTGTTGCAGGATCAGCTCACCGAGCTCAAGGCCATCGACAACGTGACCATGGGCATCATCTGGGGCCAGGGCGAGGAAGCGGCCCAGGAGATCGCCCGCTCCACCGACAAGGCTGCGGCGGCCGCCGCGTATAAGGCTGCGACCTTGAAGGTATTCGACTACCTGCACGCGCAGTTCGGCAATTTCAATGTGTACCTGATGGAGACCGGTCACTACGAACAGGATGCGGCCCGGGCCCGAGGCTATTCGGAAGACAAGATCGCCTCGATCGTGGACGGCGTAGGCTATGTCCGCGCCGCCCAGGAAGCCATCGCCGCCGAACGCGCCGACGTCAAGCTGGCGGTGGACTACACCGACCTGCCGTTGCGCTACGAAGTCGATCCGCTGGTGTATCCCGATGACGTCTGGCACTTGCATGAAGAGTCGGCGGAAATCGTCGGCCAGCGTCTGGCGGACTACATCGCCGATGATTTGGGTTTCCAGGGCAACCCCAACGACAACAACAGCGTGCAGGACATTTTCGACCACGCCCAGAACCAGGGCGGGATGATCGTCGGTACTGACCAGGCGGACACGCTAGTGGGCAGCTCGGGCAATGACACGATCGATGGTGACCTGGGTGCCGACACCATGACCGGTGGCGATGGCAATGACATTTACGTGGTCGATAACGCCTTCGACAGCGTGGTGGAAACCAACACCTCGGCCTCGCAGATCGACACGGTCAAGGCCTCGGTCAGCTGGACCCTGGGGGCGAACCTGGAAAACCTGGTGCTCACCGGGGTCTCGGAAATCGACGGCACCGGCAACGAGCGACGCAACTTCATCACAGGCAACGCCGTCCACAACGTGCTCGATGGTGCCGCCGGGGCCGACAGCATGAGCGGTGGCGATGGCAACGATACCTACTACGTCGACAACGTCGATGACACGGTGATCGAGACCAACGCCAATGCGCTGCCGGGCGGGATCGACAGCGTGCACAGCAGCCTGGCGGCGTACACCCTGGGCAACAACGTCGAGAACCTGTATATCGACAGCGCCGGTGCGGCCAACGGCACGGGCAACGCGCTGGACAACACCTTGTTCGCCGGCGCCGGCAACAACGTGCTGGACGGTCGCGACGGCAACGACACCGTATCCTTCGAGCGTGCGTTGTCCGGCATCACCGCCAACCTCTCGACGTCCGCGCAACAGAACACCGTGGGTTCCGGGCTCGACACCTTGAAGTTCATCGAAAACCTGACCGGCAGCGCCTATGCCGATACGTTGTCGGGCAACAGCGCGGGGAACATCCTGGACGGTGGCGCGGGCAACGATACGCTGGTGGGCGGCTCGGGGGACGACCGTTTGATCGGCGGCGCCGGCACCGACAACCTCACCGGCGGCACCGGGGCGGACACCTATGTTTTCAATTCGTTATCCGAGATGGGCGTCGGGGCTTTGCGCGACGTGATCAACGGCTTCAAGACCACCGAGGGTGACCATCTGGACCTCACCGGCCTGGACGCCAACCCGCTGACGCCCAACATCGACGCCTTCACCTTCATCGGCAGCAACGCCTTCGACCCCACCAACGCCACCGGCCAACTGCGCTTCGCCGACGGCATTGTCTCCGGCAGCACCAACGCCGACGCCACCCCCGAGTTCGAATTCGAACTGGTCGGCGTCAAGGAGCTGCATGCCAGCGACTTCACTGCCTGAATATGGGAAGGGCTGACCCGCGATAGCGCCAGCACATCCAACAACGATGCCAGCTGACCCACCGCTATCGCGAGCAGGCTCGCTCCCACAAGGTTCTGTGGTGGGAATGAGATCGATGGAACCACACAAATCCCCTGTGGGAGCGAGCCTGCTCGCGATAGCGGTGGGTCTGTTTGCATTGATGTTGAATGTGCCGCCGCCTTCGCGAGCAAGCCCGCTCCCACAGGGTATTTACGACAGACGCGAAACCACTGAACACCCAAACTCCATTGTGGCGAGGGCGTCACCTAGAAAATGATTGCTGACCCACCGTTCAAAACAACCGCTGCACCTGCTCCAGCACCGCGCGGTTCATCTGGCCGGTGTGGGTGTGCAGGCTCACATAGCTCTGGAGCATGTCGAGCTTGGTGTTGAGCAGGTCTCGACGGGCCTGGAATACCCGCTGTTGGGCATCGAGAATGTCCACCGTCGAACGCACGCCACCCTGGAAGCCCTTCTCGGTCGAAGTCAGCGCGCGCTGGTTGGACTCCACCGCCCGCTGCATCGCCTTGCTCTTGGCGAACCCGGCGACGACGCCCAGGTAATCGGCTTCGATGTCCTCGGCCAACTGTTGCCGCTGCACGTCGTAGTCGGACTGAGCACCCGCCAGCTGCGCTTCGGCCTTCGCCACCGAAGCCCGCACCGCACCACCGCGATACAGCGGGATGTCCAACTGCACGCCGACGTAATAGCTGTCCTGACGCGGATCGAGTTCCTGGTATTGACGGGTTTCCCGGCGGGTCAGCTGGGTGGTCAGCGACAAGGTCGGATAATGCCCGGCGCGCTGACTGTCGGCCTGGGCCTCGGCGACTTTCACCGCCGCCAGCCGTGCCGCCAGTTCAGGACTGGCTTCACGGGCGATCGCTGTCCAGTACGGTAAGTCCTGCTCCGGCGCAATCGGGCTGCCGGCGGCCAGTTCCTCGCGCATCGGCTGGATGTCGTCGATGGGCACGCTGGCCCGTCCCGACAACGCGCGCAACGCCGCGACTCGACGGGCCTGCGCCTCGGCTTCCTGGGCTTCCACCAGATCGAGCCGCGCCTGGGCCTCATCGATATCGGTGATCGCGCCCTGGCCGCCCTGGTAGAGTTTTTTACTCTGAGTGACCAGCCCGTTGATCGCGGCTTTCTGCTGGGCAATCAACTTGATCTCGTTCTCGGCCCGAGCCACATCGAAATAGCCCTTGGCAACCCGGTCATACAACGTTTGCCCCGCCACATCAAACACCTGGACGCCCAGCTGCCCGCGTGCCTTGCCCTCCTGGTACGCCGCCCAGCGCCCCTTGTCATACAGCGGTTGTTGCGCCGCCAGCGTGACGCTGTTGGCCTGATAATCGTTGCTGTTGACGTAGCTCTGGTCGTCGCCGCCATCGGTGCGCCCGCCGTAGCCGTAACGGGACGTCAGCGACACCTGCGGATACAGCCCGCCACGGCCGATGGCCTCTTCCTGCTTGGAGGCATCAAAGGCATGGGCAGCGGTTTGCACGGTCGGGTCGTTGAGGCGCGAGGCGTCGTACGCCTCGGTCAGGCTCAAACCGCCCTCCCCAGCCCACACCGGGCTGATCGCCACCCAACCGGTGTACAAGCCCAGCAGCATCCGCGCGCGGTAACGGGTACGGTCGGTCATGCTCATTCCTCTTTGAAGGCCGCCAGCAAGCGTTCGCGCAAAGGTTTCATCAGGTAATTCATCAAGGTCCGTTCGCCGGTCACCACCGTCACGTCGGCGAGCATGCCCGGGCGCACCCACAGCCCGGCGTTCTGCAACGAAGCGACGGTGTCGGCAGGGATCTCGACCTTGGCCGAGAAGTACGGTTGGTGGGTCTGCTCGTTGATCAGTTGATCCGCCGACACGGTGGTCACGGTGCCGGTGACCGTCGGCGTATCCACCCGTTGCAGAGCAGTGAAATGCACATGCACCGGCAGCCCTGGGCGCAGCTTGTTCGCCATCAACGGTTCGAAACGCGCGGTGATCGCCATCGGTGCGTCCAGCGGCACCACTTGCATCAGGGTCTGGCCGGCCTGTACGACGCCGCCGACGGTGTGGATGCTCACGTCCATGACCTGCCCCGACGCCGGTGCACGAATCGCACCGTTGTCCACTTCAAACTGCAAGGCGCGAATCTGATCGGCATAGCCTGCCGCCTCGACGGCGACCTCACTGAGCTGGGTCTCGGCATCGCGACGAAACTCCTGCTGCGCCTGCAACGCCTTGAGCCGGCTTTCATTGATCGACTGGCGGGTCCGGCCGACATCGCCGACGCCTGAAGCAATCTGCCCTGCCAGTTGCGCCGCGTTGCGTTCAGCTTCAAAGAGTTTGTTGCGCGGCACGTAGCCTTCACGGGCCAGGTCTCGCAGGCCTTCGAGCTCCTGCTGCTGGAAGCGCATCTGCGCGTCGTAGTTGCGCTTGACGCCTTCATAGCCTTGCAACTGCTGCTGCAACGCGGCGACCTCATGCTCGATGATCTGCAACCGGCTGCCCAGTTCCGCCCGGCGCGAGAGAAACAACTGGCTCTGCAACGCCATGGCCGCCTTCACCCGCGGCTCGTCGGCATGCGCCAGCAAGTCAGCAGGCCATTGAATCTCGGCGCTGCCCAGGCGCTCGGCGATCAACCGCGCTTCAATGCTGCGATCGTTGAGCAACTTGCCCAGGGTCACGTCCAGTTGCGACTGCGCCTGCACGGTATTGAGCTGCACCAGCAACTGGCCCTGGGTGACCCGGTCGCCATCGCTGACCAGCAGTTTTTCCACCACCCCACCGACCAGCGACTGCACCGCCTTGCGCTCGCCCGCCACCACCACCGTGCCGCTGCCGACAACGCCCTGGTCGAGCGGCGCAAGGCAGGCCCAGAGTAAGAATCCGCCCAGGGCCAGGACCAGAAAAGCCACGCCATAACGGGCCGCTCCGCGTGCATCGGTGCTGGCGCTGGGCAGCGCAGTGGTGGTGCGTACACTGAGCCCCTGCTCGCTGTAGGCATGGCTCGCTGGCGTCAGATCACGCATCTTTACCCGCCTCCCTGACCACGGTCGGTCTCGGCCCCGGCATCAACGCCTTGAGCACCCGGTCCCTTGGACCGAACGCTTGTTGCGTACCGTCCTTGAGCACCAGGATGTGATCGACCACCGCCAGCACATTGGGCCGATGGGTGATCAACACGACGGTGCTGCCAGCCGTCTTGAGGGCGTTGATCGCCTGGACCAGCGCCAACTCACCCGCTTCATCGAGGTTGGAATTGGGCTCATCGAGCACGATCAGCGACGGGCAGCCATAGAGCGCGCGGGCCAGGCCGAGGCGTTGTTTCTGTCCGCCGGACAGTCCCAACCCGCCAGGCCCCAAAGGTGTGTCGTAGCCTTTGGGGAAGCGCAGGATCATTTCGTGAATCCCGGCCTGACGCCCGGCGGCAATGATCTTGTCGGCGTCCTGTTCGCCGAACCGGGCAATGTTGTCGGCGACGCTGCCGTCGAACAACTCGATGTCCTGCGGCAGGTAGCCCAGGTGCGGCCCCAAGGCATCGTGGGACCACTGGCTGATCTCGGCGTCATCCAGGCGCACCGACCCACCCATGGCCGGCCACACCCCGACCAGTGCACGGGCCAATGTCGATTTGCCGCTGGCGCTGGGACCGACCACCGCCAGCACATCGCCCTTGGCGAGGCTGAAGTTGATCCCGCGCAGAATCGGTTGCGTAGCCCCCGGCGGACCGACATACAGCTGCTCCAGGCGCACCGCACCGGTGGGCGGCGGCAACGGCATGCGCAGCCGGTCCCGTGGGTGCTGGGCCAGCAACTGGCTCAAGCGCTGGTAGCTCTGGCGCCCGGAATTGAACTGCTTCCACGAACCGATGGCGATTTCCACCGGCGCCAGGGCCCGTCCCAGCAGCAGCGACATCGCAATCATCATGCCCGCCGACAATTGGCCCTCCAGCACCAGCAACGCCCCCAGGCCCAGGGACAGCGATTGTCCGGAAATGCGCACGAACCGGGTGGCCGAGGAGATCCGCGCCCCGCGGTCACTGGCGTGGGCCTGGGCGGCAATGATGCGCTGCTGCAACAGGCTCCAGCGCTGGCGCAACGGCCCCAGCATGCCCAAGGCCTGGATCACTTCGGCGTTGTGCAAGGTGCTGTTGACGTAGGTCGCCGACTGCACCCCCAGCCGATTGGCTTCCCCCAGGCGCGTGCGCGTCGCCAGCTCGCCCCACAGCGCCAGGCCGACCAGCACCAGGGCCAGCACCAGCGTCAGCACGCCGAACCACGGATGGAAGATAAACGCCACCAGCAGGAAGATCGGCAGCCACGGTGCGTCGAGCAAGGCAATCAGGCCCTGGCCGGTAATCAGCTGCCGCAGTGTCGCCAGGTCGGTGAGGACCTGCGCCGGGTTGGCATTGTGCTCGCGCAGGCTGCGGGCAAACGCGGCGTCGAAAATCCGCTCGCCCAGGGCCTCGTCCAACCCGGCGCTCATGCGGATCATCACTTCGCCGCGCACCCACTCGATCAACGCGCTGAACATGAACAGTCCCAGGGCGATCAAGGTCAGCATGAACAAGGTGGTTTCGTTGCGGCTGGTCAGCACGCGGTCGTACACCTGCATCATGTACAACGACGGCACCAGCACCAGCAGATTGATCACGCCGCTGAACAGCGCCAGCGACCAGAACACCCGGCGATAACTCAATAAAGCGGCATCGATATCGTGACGCGGATCAAGTAGCAAACCCATGGAGTGTCGCCCGCAAAAAGGAATAGTCGGTCCAAGACGCAATCCATCGCGAGCTTTTGCCCTGAAGCATCGGAGTTAACTTTGAACGTAGCCTGACGTGCCGCTATCAGAGACGATCCTCGTCGCTACAGGCGCCCATTAATGACCACACGGCTACGCGATAGTGCCGGTTCGACGGGTTGGGTTTGCGGGCGGGTGACAAACGGAAACGCCGCACTCCAGGTGCGGCGTTTTCAGGCCTCGAATGGGCCTTTGCAGTGGAATTGTTGACGCCAGTAACGTGGCGCCAACCGGTTGAAAATGGCGCTGGGCTAGCCGAGGGAAACTGCGCTTTTCGCCTGCGGCGGATGGCGCGACGTCACCAGGCCGATAAAGGAAATCGCCAGGGCCAGGCCTAGGGTCGAGCTCACTTCACTGCGATGCTCAGGCGTCACCATCATCACCGCCAGCGCGGCCGAGATGAATACGATCACCAGCCAGGTCAGCCAGGGGAACAGCCACATGCGAAAGGTCAGTTCGATGTTCTGGCGTTTCAGCATCCGGCGCATGCGCAGCTGGGAGATGGCAATCACCAGGTACACCAGCAACGCGATCGCGCCGGAGCTGGCGAGCAGGAACTGGAACAGTCCCGCCGGCATGAAGTAGCTGAACAGGGTGATACCGGCCCCCAGTACGGTGCTGGCAAGCACTGCGGCCCGTGGCACGCCCACCGCCGAGGTCACCTTCAACGCTTTCGGCGCATCGCCACGGCGGCCCAACGAGTAAAGCATGCGCGAGGCGATGTAGATCGAGGAGTTCATGCAACTGGCGACGGCAATCAACACCACCACATCCACCATGAATTTGGCGTGGGGAATGTTCATCAGCTCCAACGCGCGCTGGTAGGAACCCACCGAGGCCAGGAGTGGATCGTTCCACGGCACCACCGAGATGACCACGAAGATCGACAGCAGGTAGAACACGCCGATGCGCCAGATCACCGAGCGGGTCGCCTTGGCGATGTTCTGTGCCGGATTATCCGACTCGGCCGCCGCGATCGTCACCGCCTCAGTGCCGATGAAACTGAACATGATGGTGATGAAGGCCCCGACCACCGCCGACAGGCCATTGGGCGCGAAGCCGCCGTACTGCTCCATCAACCGACTCAGGCCGCTGGCCTCGCGCTCGGGAATCCAGCCCATCAACACGGCGAAGCCCAGGCCGATGAAGCCGATGATTGCCACGACCTTGGCCATGGCGAACCAGAATTCGAACTCACCGTATTTAGACACGCTGAATAAATTGGTCACGGCCAGCAGCACGATGGACGCCGAGGCGAACATCCAGGCATCGACAGCCGGAAACCATTGGTTCAACACATGGCCGGCGGCCAGGGCCTCGATGGGAATGACCAACACCCAGAACCACCAGTAGAGCCAACCGATGGTGAAGCCTGCCCAGCGGCCTATGGCCTGGTCGGCGTAGGTCGAGAACGAGCCGGTGTCCGGGTGGGCAACGGCCATTTCCCCGAGCATTCGCATGACCAGGACCACCAGCAGGCCGGAAAACAGATAAGCCAGCATGACCGCAGGGCCGGCCGCCGCAATGGCGTGCCCGGAACCGACGAACAGCCCGGCGCCGATGATCCCGGCGATGGACAGCATGGTGACGTGACGAGGCTTGAAGCCCTGTGCCAGATGGCCGTTCGAATCCTTGAAGGTCGGGCTTGTCATTGTTTTTATTTCTCTTGTGGTGACAGGGAGACACGCTGAGGGGCAATGAGTGCTTTGCGCTTAGCCGCTTCTCCTGAAAGCGGTCATGGTGGTTGTTCGATTCCCTCAGGAACACGCGTACGGCGGAAAAAAGTTGCGTCACGTTACCTGCCTTCGCGCCAAAAGCAGTTACCTGAAAACGCCACCTCGATGCCTGATCTCGCCGGTTGGCCTGTGGGATGGGTTGATGGGACAACACCGGTCAACTGTGGTGGATATGAGATTGATGGGGCTACAACGATCTACTGTGGGAGCGAGTCTGCTCGCGATGGCGTCAGGTCAGCTTGCATCACTGGTGACTGACCCACCGCTATCGCGAGCAGGCTCGCTCCCACAGGTTGCACAGCGTGCCAACAAGTCCTGCATATGCCTTGCCCCTACAGATATTGCAGTGTTGTCCGCGGCCCTTTCCTCAAGCACACTTTGCCAGCGCTACCCATCCGTCCAGAGCCTGTAGGCGGCAAACGAATAACCATGAACGAATGCCAAAACATCATCAAAGCCAGGATCGAAGCAGCCGTGACGGCGGCGCAATGCGACACCATCGACTATCAATCAGAATGGCTGGGCTACCTCCCATTCGGGGTCTATCACTGGGTTGAATGCCAGGGCGAAAACATTTCCAGCGACTTTCCCTTCGACTGGTCCCTGACGGACCTGACCGCCCTGGAGCAGGCCGGGTTCCTGCAAGTGCTCGAAAGCTACGAAAACCCCGAAGACCACTTCGACCGCCATATCCGGTACCGCGTCAGCCGCACAATCCTCTTCACTGCCTGACCCCTTGTGGCAAGGGAGCTTGCTCCCGCTGGGTCGGTCCGACGTTTCGGGCGAAGCGGCCCCCATCCAGACCTGACCCGCAACCACGCTCATCGCAGCGATGCCACGTAGATTATTGCCTTAAGAAAATAACCAAAAGTTATTTATTCTAATTTTTTTAGATCATTTAGATTAAGTCTTAAGCCCAAAGGCTCGCAGGGTGATCGTCAACAAGGAGCGTCGACCCTTACCCAACCATCAGTCACCCATAACATAAACGGGCCACCGTCATGCAACTCCTGACACTTCCTCCCTCACCCGGCCTGGCCACGTCCATCCGTGCCACCGCCCAGGTTTTTGAAGACCCGACCTCCCGCGCCCTGTTGGCTCACCTGCAACAAGTGGCGCCCAGCGACGCCAGCGTGTTGATCATCGGCCAGACCGGGACCGGCAAGGAACTGGTGGCCCGGCACGTGCACAACCTCAGCGCTCGCCGGGACAAACCGTTCATCGCGGTCAACTGCGGGGCGTTTTCCGAGTCGCTGGTGGAGGCCGAACTGTTCGGGCATGAGAAAGGCGCCTTCACCGGCGCGCTGACCGCGAAGGCCGGCTGGTTCGAGGAGGCTGACGGCGGCACCCTGTTCCTGGACGAAATCGGCGACTTGCCATTGCCGATTCAGGTCAAGCTGCTGCGGGTGCTCCAGGAACGGGAAGTGGTCCGGCTGGGCTCGCGCAAGAGCATCAAGATCAACGTGCGGGTGCTCGCGGCCACCAACGTTCAGTTGGAAAAAGCCATCAACGCCGGGCATTTTCGTGAGGACCTCTACTACCGCCTGAATGTGGTCAGCCTGGTGCTCAAGCCGTTGCGCGAACGTCCCGGCGACATCCTACCGCTGATCCGCCACTTCATCGCCGAATACAGCCGCCGGCTGGGTCACCGCGATGTGACGCTAGACGCCCAGGCCCAGCGCAAACTGCTCGACTATTCATGGCCGGGGAATATCCGTGAGCTGGAAAACGTGATCCATCACACCCTGTTGATCTGCCGCAACAGCGTGATAGGTGCGCAAGACCTGCACCTGTCCAACTTTCGCATCGAGCGCCAGGAAACCCCGCAAGAATGCACGCCGCAAACGGCCGACGCGCTGCTGCAAAAGGCCTTTGAGAAACTGCTCGAGCAGGAAGACGGCGATCTCTATGAAAAGGTCGAAGCGCAACTGCTGCGCACCGCCTACCGCTACGCCAATTGCAACCAGGTCCACACCGCCAGCCTGCTGGGCCTGAGCCGCAATGTCACCCGCACGTTGCTGATCAAGATCGGTGAGCTGGTGGTCAACAAACGCCGACCCGTGTTGAGCACGCGGGAAGGTCGGGTGGTCAACCTGTCGAACTGAGTGGCACCAACCTGCGGCGAGAGAGAACCCGTGGCGAGGGAGCTTGCTCCCGCTGGGGTGCGTAGCAGCCCCCAGCGGTCGCTGCGGTGTGTCAGGCTGATTCGGTCAGCTTCGTTGGGGGCGCTTCGCACCCCAGCGGGAGCAAGCTCCCTCGCCACGGGGCTTAACCGGCTCCTGCAACGCGCTGCGCCCCCAGGTAAAAATCCTGCAAATCCCCACGACCCGCCAACTGCTCCGCGCTTCCTTCACTGACCACCCGCCCGCTTTCCAGCACATACCCATGATGGGCATAACGCAGGGCAACGTTGATGTTCTGCTCGGCGATCAGAAAGCTCACACCTTCCTGCACGTTGAGCTGATGAACGATCTCGAAGATCTCCTCGACGATCTGCGGTGCCAGCCCCATCGAGGGCTCGTCCAACAGGACCAGTTGCGGCGCGGCCATCAGCGCCCGGCCGATGGCGACCATTTGCTGTTCGCCGCCGGAGGTGTAGCCGGCCAGGCTTTTGCGCCGCAGCTTCAAGCGCGGGAAGTGGCTGTAGACCCGCTCCAGATCGACCAGCAACTGGCGCCGTGGCACCTGCCGCGCCAGGGCACCAGCCAACAGGTTTTCCTCCACGGTCAGCTGGCTGAAGCAGTGTCGGCCTTCCAGCACTTGCACCAAGCCGTCCGCCGCCAGGGTGTGCGGCGCACTGTGGGTGATCTCCCGCTCCTGGTAGAAAATCCTTCCCCGGGCCACCTCTCCTCGCTCGGCGCGCACCAGATTCGAGGCAGCCTTGAGCGTGGTGCTCTTGCCCGCGCCGTTGGCGCCCAGCAGCACCACCACTTGGCCTTTCTCCACCTTCAGCGAGACGCTGCGCACCGCCAGGATCGCTTGTTCGTAGAGCACTTCAATGTCGTCGATCTGCAGGATCGGAACGTTCGCCACCATAGCTGTTTCGCCTTTTCCGAAAGCGACCGGAAGCAAGTGCCCCGGTCGCCGCAATGCCTCAGGATTGCTTGCTGCAGTCACGCGGGGTAATGCCCTTTTCCCGAGCGTACTGATGCGAAGACGCCTCGATGATCGGCCGCAGCAGCGCCCGGTCAGCCTGGACCCAGTCGCTGATCAGTTTCCATTGGCTGCCGTCCCATTGCTGGAAACGCACCGCACCGCCGCCTTCATGGTCCGAGCAGGACAACTGCAACGGCTGCACCAGGCCCAACGCGCCCAGCTCCTTGAGTCGGGTGTCATCGAGCTTGAGGTTCTCGAAGCCCCAGCGCACCTGCTCGCCGGTCAACGGTTGCTTACCGAATTTCTGCTGGGCGATGCGCAGCGCTTCGACATTGAGGATGCCGTTGACCACGCCAAGGTTGTAATACACGGTGCCGAAACGCTTGGGATCGGCCAGGTCGCCCTGGCCGGCGTCGACAACTTTCTGCTTGATGCCCTGCAACACCGGGAAGTCGGTGCCCGAAGGGTGCGTGGTGATGGCAATGAAACCCTTGGCCGCCGCACCCGCCGGCGCGGCGTCGTCCTCGGAGTTACTCCAGATATTGCCGATGATGTGGTCAGCCGGGAAGCCGACCTTCTGCGCGGTTTTCAGCGCCACCGGGTTCATCACGCCCCAACCGCGCAGAATCACCCAATCGGGTTTCTCCCGACGAATGTTCAGCCACTGCGACTGTTGCTCGTTGCCAGGATGTGGCACCTCCAGCAAGGTCAAGCTGAAGCCGTACTTGTCGGCCAGGGTCTGCAAGACCTCGTTGGTTTCCTTGCCGTAGGGCGAGCCGTGGTACAGCGTGACGATCTTCTGACCCTTGAGTTTTTCCAGCCCCCCGGCGCGCTGGCCGATGTAGTTGATGATCGCCGACACTTCGGAATAGGGGTTCAACTGCAACGGGAAAACGTAGGGAAACACGCTGCCATCAGTGGAATCGGTGCGCCCATGGTTGATGGTGATCAGCGGCAGCTTGTCGGCCGTCGAACGCTCCAGCGTCGCGTAGGCAATGCCCACCGACAGCGGGTTGGTGGCCGCCGCCGGAGCGCCATTCAAGCCTTTCTTCAGGCGCTCGTAGCACTCCACGCCCTTCTCCACCACGTACTCGGTTTCGCATTCGCTCCAGGTCAACTTGACGCCGTTCACGCCGCCGTTGGCGTTGACGTACTTGAGGTAGTCGATGAACCCACCGAAAAACCCGGTCCCGCCGGCGGCATAAGGACCGACGCGATAGCTTTGCAGCGGGAAGTATTGTTCATTGTCCGCCTGGGCCGTGACGGCTGCGACGGTGAGGCTCAGAGCCAACGCCAGACGGCTGGCGAGAGATCGTTTGTGCATCGGATTTTCCTTGTGATGAAGTCAGTGATAGTCAACGCAATGGAACGACAAACCCGCGTCGTCAGTAGCGCAACGGCCACAGCCGTGCACGCTGGCGAAAACGCTGCCACAGGCGCGCCAGACCCTCCGGTTCCTTGATCAGGAACAGGATGATCAGCGCACCGAAGATCATTTTTTGCAGGTTCTCCACCTGGCCGGCATCCACCAGCCCGCCCGGCAGCAGCGCCACCAGATTGGAGAGCAGCACCGGGAACAGGACGATGAACGCCGCCCCGAGGAAGTTGCCCAGCAGGCTGCCGAGGCCGCCGATAATGATGATGAACAGGATCTGGAAAGACCGGTTCAGATCGAAGCCGTGAGGCTCCACGGTACCCAGGTAGGCGAAGGCCCAGAGCGCGCCTGCTATTCCGAGGTAGAACCCGCTGATGGCGAATGCCAGCAGCTTGGTTTTCGCCAGCTCGATGCCGATCACCGCAGCGGCGGTGTCCATATCGCGCACCGCCATCCAGTTGCGCCCGAGCTCGCTGCGCACCAGGTTCTTGCCCAGCCAGAACAGCACCACCACGATCGTCAGGGTCAACAGGTAGCGCCCGGCCGGTGCATCCAGGTTCAAGCCCAATACCTCAAGGGGCGGTGCGCTGATGACGCCCGAGGCGCTGTGGTTGGAAAACCAGTTGAAGCGGGTCAGTGCCCAGGTCACGAAAAACTGCGCCGCCAGGGTCGAGACCAGCAGATAGAAGCCCTTGATCCGCAGGCTCGGCAGGCCGAACAGCACCGCCACCAGGGCGGCCGACAACCCACCCAGCGCAATGCTCAGCAGCAACGGCAAGCCCGCGACCCGCACCTCGAAGTTGTAAGTGGCAAAGGCCCCCACCGCCATTAACGCCGCGGAGCCCAGGGACAGCTGCCCGGCATAACCCGTCAGCAAGTTGAGCCCCAGCCCGGCCAGGGACAGCACCAGAAACGGGATCAGAATCGCGCTGAACCAGTAATCGTTGCCCAACCAAGGCACCACGACGAACGCCACCAGCAGCAAAGCCGCGAGCCCATGGCGATCCTGGCGCAGGGCAAATACCCGGCGATCCTGGGCATATTGGGTGCTGAATTGACCGGCTTCTCGATAAAACATAGCGCTGCTCCCCTAGACTCGCTCGATGGCTCGTTCGCCAAACAACCCCGCCGGACGCACCAACAGAAACAGCAGCGCCAGCACATAGGGAAACCAGTTCTCGATGCCGCTGCCGATGATGGGCCCCAGGTACACCTCCGCCAGTTTCTCCGAGGCGCCGATGATCAAGCCGCCGACAATCGCCCCGCTGATGGAGGTAAAGCCGCCGATGATCAGCACCGGCAAGGCCTTGAGCACCACCAGCGACAGCGAGAACTGCACACCCAGCCGAGCGCCCCAGAGCAGTCCGGCCACCAGCCCGACGAAACCTGCCACCGTCCAGACCACCACCCACACCCGCTGCAAGCGAATGCCCACTGCCAACGCCGCCAGCGGGTCGTCGGCCACCGCGCGCAATGCCAGGCCCAAGCGGGTCTTGTTGAACAGCCAGGACAACAGCAGCACCAGGGACGCCGCCGTGAGCGCGGCAAAGATGTCGAACTGCGACAGCAGCATCCCGCCCAACTCCAGCGGTTCGTCACTGATGCCCAGCTCCAGGCCATGCACCTGGGCGCCCCATAGCACCTGGGCAAAACCTTCGATGACGTAGGAGAGCCCGAGGGTCGCCATGAACAGCGTGATCGGCGAGCGGTTGACCAACGGCCGCAGCACCACCCGCTCCACCAGCACCGCCATCAAGGCCATGGCGGCCAGGCTGATGACGAACGCCAGCCAGAACGGCACGCCGCGTTCCAGCAGGCTGACGAAGGTCAGCGCCGAAAACAGCACCATCGCGCCCTGGGCGAAATTGAACACCCCCGAGGCCTTGTAGATCAGCACGAAACCAATGGCGACCAGGGCGTACATCACGCCGGCCAGCAGTCCGCCTATCAACACTTCAAAGAAAAATTCCATGCCTGTTCCTGTTTTACGGACGCAACTTGCCTGCCCTCCCCGAAGGGAAAGCCGCGAATATGAGGTATCAGTGGCGAGTGCCGAGGTACGCCGAAATGACCTCGGGATCCTGCCGTACTGCTTCGGGCGATCCATCGCCGATCTTGCGTCCGTAGTCGAGCACCACCACGTGGTCGCTGATGCCCATCACCACGCCGATGTCGTGCTCGATCAACACCACTGTGGTTCCCAGCTCCCGGTTGATGTCGACGATAAAGCGGCTCATCTGCTGCTTCTCCTCGGCATTCATCCCGGCCATGGGTTCGTCCAGCAACAACAGCCGAGGCTCGGCCGCCAGGGCGCGGGCCAGCTCCACGCGCTTCTGCAAACCATAGGGCAGCTTGCCCACCGGCACGTCCCGCCACGGTTGCAGGTGCAAAAACTCGATCACCCGCTCGGCCGCTTCGCGCTGGCGGTCATCCTCGGCCCGGGCGCGACCGATGCCCAGGGCCTGTTCAATCCAGCTGCTGCGGCGCTTGAGGTTGCGGCCGGTGAGCACGTTGTCGAGCACACTCATGCCCTTGAACAAGGCGATGTTCTGGAACGTCCGGGCGATGCCTTGCACTGCGGCGTCGTGGGCGCGCTGCCGGCGCCGCTGGTGCCGGTCGAAGCGGATGTGCCCTTCCTGGGCCTGATACACGCCGCTGATGACATTGAGCAGCGAACTCTTGCCGGCACCGTTGGGGCCGATCAGGGCGCAGATCTCCCCTTCGGTGACCCGAAAGCTGATGTCGGTGATCGCCTTGACGCCTTTGAACGACAGCGAAATATTGTTCAGTTCCAGCAGATGCGTGGCGGCCGTCTGGGTCATGGTGCGCTTCCTCTCAGGCCAGTTGCGACTGGCGCCCGGTCCAGTCGTCGGTGATTGTCTTGACCGGCTGCACCCGGATTTCCCAGTGGGCCGAATCGCTCCAATGGCGCACGTTGATCCCCAGTCTCTCGAAGAATGCCTGGGTCTCGGGCGCCAGCGCGTCGCCCACCAACAGCGGCGCGCGGGTCCTGGAGAACCCCAGCACGTCGAGCAAAGGCCGCCGGACCAGCCAGTGCCCCAGGTGCCGTTGCAACAGTCCTGAAGGTGCCGTCAAAGCCCAGTCCACCAGCCTGCGCGCCCAACTGCCGGGCAGGGGCAGACGTTCCAGCGCATAGCCGTGCAAGCGTGTGTAGGTTTCACGCGTCCCGGCCACCAGGGTCGGGCCCAGCTCGCGCCGGTCACGATCACGGGTGGCGAGGTTCTCCGGAAAATTCAGGCGAAACCCGGCGATCAGCCAAGGCGCCAGCAGGTAACGGGCCTGGCCTGCCGAGGCAAAGGCTCGGGCCGCCAGCGCTTCTTCCTGTCGTCCCAGCGCCTCGCGCTCCACCAGCCGCTGGCCCTCGCGCAGCAGCTCGGCGTGGCTGAGCCGTTGTTCCTCGATGGCCTGGGCCACCTCGCGATAAAAAACGAATGCCGTGTGCTGCGCCGGTCCTTGCAAACCCGGCTCATCAACCGGGTGATAGGCAAGCAGCGCGGCGTAGTCCAGCGCTTCAACGAATGCCTCTGAAGCCGACAAGCCGCGCCGGTCGAGATAGATCAGTACCTTGGGCGCAAGCTGCGCCACGTGCAGGCGCTGGACTTCCTCCAGCCCTTCGGCCAGGACGAATTCCGGTTGCAACGCCGCGAGCAGTGGCCGCTGTTCAGCGCCAGGTTGCAGGGGATCGAACAGGCTCGCCACGCCACCCAGCCACTGCGCCGCCAATGCCGCGAGCAACGCCTGCGGCCTGGGCCGGCTGAGGATCGCCAGGGTCGCGCCCGCCGCAAAGCCGTGGGCCTGCAAGCCTGCCGCCAGACGGCCAACCTCATCGGCCACCTGCGCCCAGGTCTGCACCTGCCAGATGCCCAGGTGCTTATGGCGCAAGGCAACGTCCGGCCCATGCCACTGCGCCTGTAGCCGCAGCCACTGGGGCAAGCTGACCGGCGCCGCGCCGGGTGTATCGTTGAACGAGCCCATGCTGCCTCCCGCGACTAGGCGACCGCCGCCGTTTTAGCCGCCACTTTGCGCTGCTCCAACTCACGCACCAGCGGCAGGACCTTACGGCCGAAGTACTCGACTTCCTCCTGGAAGTGCAGGAAACCTGCGAGTATCAAGTCGACGCCCACCGCCTTGAGCGCGACGATCCGCTCGGCGATCTGCTGCGGCGTGCCGATCAGGTTGGTCTTGAAACCGTCGTTGTACTGCACCAAGTCCTCGAAGCTCGACTTGGCCCAGTTGCCCTCGCCTTCGGGGCTGGATTTGCCGGCCTGTTTCGCCGCATCGCCGAAGGCATTCACCGCCTCGGGATCGGCCTGATCGATGATCTGCGCGAGCACGGCCCGGGCCTCTTCCTCGGTATCGCGCGCAATGACAAAAGCGTTCAGCCCGACCTTGACCTTGTGCTGGTTGGCCGCGGCTTTCGCCTGAATGTCATCGACCTGGGCCTTGACGCCCTCCACGGTGTTGCCGTTGGTGAAGTACCAGTCGGACACCCTGGCAGCCATGTCACGGGCGGCACGCGAGCTGCCGCCCTGGAAGATTTCCGGGTGCTGCTGCAAGGGTTTTGGCTTGAGGGTGTAGTCGTGGAAGCGATAGAAATCACCACGGAAGGTGAAGTTGTCGGTGGTCCAGATGCCCTTGAGGGCGGTGATGAATTCTTCGGAACGGCGATAGCGCTCATCGTGTTCCAGCCAGGGTTCGCCAATGGCGGTGAACTCGCCCTTGAACCAGCCCGAAACGATGTTCACCGCAACGCGGCCGCCGGTCAGTTGGTCGATGGTTGCGATCTGCTTGGCCAGCACCGAAGGCGTCCACGGCCCCGGCAGTACCGCTGCGATCACTTTCAAGCGGGTGGTAGCGGCCAGCAAGGCGTGACTGAACGCCACCGACTCATGCTGGTATTCCGCGCCGTAACCGGCGGTGAAGCGTACCTGGGACAAGGCGTAGTCGAAACCGGCCTCTTCGGCGATCTGCGCCAGCTTGCGGTTGTAGTCGATGCCCCAGTCAGTGCGTTGCTCGATCTTGCTGACCACCAGCCCACCGCTGACATTGGGCACCCAGTAGGCAAACTTGATTGTGTCCTGGCTCATTGCATGTACTCCATGGCTCATTGAAAGAAATGATTGATCAGGCGGCGCTGGCGTTGCGCCGGGCGTCCGGCACCAGGCTCAGCAACGCCGACTCGACAGCGCGCTCGATGCGCTCCAGAACCAGCGGGCTGGAGATTCGGTATTGGGTGAAATCGGTTTCCGAGGCATAGACCCCGACCGGCAGGCTGAGGGCCTGGAAGAACCCGAACAGCGGCCGCAACTGGTGATCGATGATCAGGGCGTGGCGATCGGAGCCTCCCGTCGCGGCCAACAGCACGGGCACATTCTTCAGGGCTTCGTGATGAACGAAATCGAACAGGTGCTTGAACAGGCCGGTATACGAGGCCCGATACACCGGGGTTGCGGCGATCAGCAGATCGGCGCTTTCAATGGCCAGCAGGTGTTGCTGCACAGTCACCGGCAACGCCTCGCGACGCAACACGCCGGCAAACTGTGGCCCGACCTCGGCCAACTCGATCAGGCGCACCTCGATCGGCAGTTGCTGCCCGAGCCGTTCCACCAGTGCCTTGAGCAGGACCAGAGTGCGCGACGGTTGCTGCACGCTCCCTGACACCGCCACCACGTTGAATTGCTTGCTCATAATCTGCCCCTGTCGGTAGACGCCACCTCAGCGTCTGCAAAGGGTGTAGAGCAGCAACCGTGCCATCTTAATATTCCTATGAATATCAATCGGTTATGACAGATCTTCGAATTCCTGCATTGTCGCCAGCCAGACAAGCTGTTGCAGCACTGTTGCGTGGCCAACAGCGGGCGTTTCGATGCTGGCGGTGGCGACTGTTGCCCAGCACACAGCGGCGCAACACATTGTCCGCAGAACGACAGAGTTTGCGCCTGCCCGTGCCTGAAAGCCCCGGTTTTACAGGCGTCACAGGTCGGGCATGGACTGTGCAATGACCTCGCCAGCGGCAGCCTCAACCCTGCCCGTCTCTTGATCAGAAGCCGTCGCCATCAGAAGGAACATCGACATGACCGCACAGCAACAACACCTGCCGCCGACCCCATCCACCGGCACCGACTACGAGGCCTTGGCCGAACGGTTCCGGCCGATCTTCGCCCGGATCCAGGCCGGCGCCCTGGAACGCGAACAAACCCGCAGCCTGCCCTTCGAACAGGTCAAATGGCTGAAGGAAGCCGGCTTTGGCGCGGTGCGCGTACCGGTGGAATTCGGCGGCGCCGGGGCGTCGTTGACGCAGCTCTTGCAACTGCTGATCGAACTGGCCGAAGCCGACTCCAACCTGCCCCAGGCCCTGCGTGGGCACTTCGCCTTTGTCGAGGATCGTCTCAACGCCCACGCCACGAGCCCGCAGGACGTCTGGTTCCAGCGCTTCGTCGCGGGTGAACTGGCGGGCAACGCCTGGACTGAAATCGGCGCGGTGAAAATTGGCGAAGTCGGGACCCGGGTGTCCCGCCAAGGCGATCAATGGGTGGTCAACGGCACCAAGTACTACAGCACCGGCAGTATCTTCGCCGACTGGATCGACCTGTATGCCCAACGTGACGACAACGGCGTCGACGTGATCGCCGCGGTCAATGTGCATCAGCCTGGGGTCAAGCTCAGCGATGATTGGGACGGTTTCGGACAACGCACCACCGGCAGCGGTACCTCGGTGTTCGAGAACGCGGTGGTCGAGGCCGAGAACCTCATCGATTTTTCCACGCGTTTCAAATACCAGACCGCGTTCTACCAACTGGTCCTGCTGGCCGTGCTGGCCGGCGCCGGTCGCGCTGCGGTCCACGACTTCACCGAGCAGGTGCGCAAGCGCACGCGGGTCTTCAGTACCGGCAACGCCAGCGAGGTCAGCCAGGACGTGCAGGTGCAGCAAGTGATCGGCCGGGCATCGGCCCAGGTGTACGCCGCCGAAGCCACCGCCCTGCGCGCCGCCAGCGCCTCGCAACGTGCCTACGAAAGCCGCTTTGGCCGCAATGCCGAGACCGAACACACCGCCAACATCGCCGCGGAACTGGAGTCGGCCCAGGCCCAGGTGGTCATCTCCGACCTGGTGCTGCGCGCCACCAGCGACCTGTTCAACGCCCTCGGCGCCTCGGCCACCAGCATCAGCAAGACCCTCGACCGCCATTGGCGCAACGCCCGCACCGCCGCCTCCCACAACCCACTGATCTACAAGGAACGGATCATCGGCGACTGGGAAATCAACGGCACCGAACCGCCGTATGTGTGGCAGATCGGTGGGGGTTCCAAACAAATCTGAAGAACCCCACCGCCCCCGTGGCGAGGGAGCTTGCTCCCGCTGGAGCGCGCAGCGGTCCTGTTTTTTTGGGGGGGCTTCTGCGCAGCCCAGCGGGAGCAAGCTCCCTCGCCACGGGGCAGCATTAACGTCATAAGACTTGTATTGGCCGCAGGGTAATTGGCATAGTGCTACCACTCCCCAACTGACCCGGCGCCAAGGACCAAGTCAGCCAGAAGCTGACGGAAGTTCAGGGCCTTGCCAGGCTGCTTGTTCCAAGGAACTGGACATTTAACCCATGAAAACCCACGCAGCGCTGGCCCTGGCGCTCACCGCCCTGTACAGCTCCGCCCACGCGGCGAGCTGGCAGATTTGCCGGCTGGACGTGCAGATTGTCGAGGCCTTGAAACAACCGTACCCACAACTGCAGGGGCGGATCCTCAAGGTCACCCCGACCTCCCCCACCACCCAATGTCCGCAGCAAGGCTCGACGGTCACCTTCACCCCGGAAACCACCGACTACCAGAACACCCTCCCGCGCCGACAGTGGCCGCGAAAAGGCCAGTCGGTGCGGATCGACTACCGGTATCTGGATGGGATCTGCAAGGGCGACGGACACCCGCATCCGTGTCGTATCGAGCACTACCCACTCAAGGCTCGCTGAACGGGCGCCACTCTGTCAGCGGAACATTCACAGCGACCCATTGCATGAATATGGATGCAAACCCATTAAGGAAACGCAAATGCCAGGAAAGATTCTGAAGACCAAACTGGTCAACTTTTTAGTCGCCGACGCTGAGCTGAACGAAGACAACGCCGACGCGGTGTATAACCTGGTCGGGGCTGGGGATGTGGGCGTGCTGTCCGATGTCCTGGAGTCTTTCAAGCAGATCTACGGAGGGTTGTGGGTCGGCGGCAAAATGGCTCTGACGCCTACCATGATTCGCTTGAACGCTAATGCCATGAATCGCTTGGCCCAGGACGGAACCCTGGATCTTGAGTTGCCATTGGCGCTTATTCGAAAAGTCAGCGTTGAAAGTGGATTCATCACTGACATCGTGCGCCTGGACACTGACGTCGGTTGCGTCAAGTTTCGCTGTTTCGGTGCCAAGGGTGTCGCTGCGCTGATTGGAAAAACGATCCAGACACGGTCGTCGGCAAGCATTTGCTGAGCATTGCCAAATCCGATTCACGCCAGCAAATCCTCAATCCATCGCGCCTGCCGGGCGACTTCCTGGACCTTCTCTTGCGCAACCGCCTGCCGCGCCCGGGAGAAACTGGCCAGGGTCTTTTGCTTCTGGCGCAGCAGGCGTTGCCATTTGGCCAGGAACATCGGGCTGCGTGCCTGCATTTGCGACGGGCCGAAGTACAGCTCCCGGTCACTGTACGTCACCGGCCCGCTACGTTCGGCGACGATGATCTCGTAGTAGAAGCGATTCTCCCGCAGCACCTCCTCCCAGAGGATGCGATAGGCGTTGTCCATCAGCCATTGACGCAACGGCTGTTCACCACCGTTGGGTTGCAGGATCAGGCGTTCATTGCCGCTCAAGCGCGCCTTGCCGCTGTCGAGGATGTCACGGATCGTCTCGCCGCCCATGCCGCAAAGGCTGATGGCAGTGATCCGGTCGTCCGGTTCGATGGCTTCCAGGCCATTGGCCAGGCGCACGCTAACCTGCTGGTCCAGGCCGCTCTCGCGCACGGTGCGCTCGGCGGCCTGGAACGGCGTCAAGGCAACTTCCCCGGCCACCGCCGAGGCGATGGCGCCACGGCGCAGCAGCGCCACCGGCAGGTAGGCGTGATCCGAACCGATATCGGCCAGTCGCGCGTCCGCCGGCATGTGCGCCGCCACGCGCTCCAGGCGCATGGACAATGTCTGATCGTTCAACAGCTGTTCCTATGACTCAATCGTAAAACGGTTCGACCAGCGCCCGGCTGCCGACAAAAAAGCTGTCCGCGACCAACCGCAACGGTTGCAGGTCGAGGTCACTGGCCTTGGCAGCAATCAACTGCTGGAAGTGGCGATACACTGCGGCATATTCGCCTTCATGTGACACCTCCTGACGCACACCGTCGATACTCAGCAGTGCGCCACCGTTGTCCAGGCGCAAAGTGCCGTCGCTGCAGCGAATCTCGATGCTCCACAGCTCATCATGACCGTGGTCGAAATCGAACTCCGCGCGCACATCCAGGCGATGGGTGTCGGACATTTTGATGCTGGCGGCGATCGGTGACTGGCAGTTGCTCGGCACGCGCAGTTCGGCCGACTCGACAAACAGCGGCAGCGTCAGCAGGTGAGTGACAATCGACAAGGCATTGATGCCGGGATCGAACACCCCCAGGCCGCCGGGCTGCCAGACCCACGCCTGGCCGGGATGCCACTTGCGCACGTCTTCTTTCCACTCGATCTTCACGCTCTGCAAAGTGCGGCCGGCCAACCAGTCGCGGGCGGCTTCAATGCCTGGGGCGTAACGCGAATGCCAGGCGAACAGGCCGCTGACGCCCTGCTCGTGCACTTGATCGACCAGCGCCTGGGCCTCACCCAGGGTGGCGCACGGCGGCTTTTCCACCAGCACGTGTTTGCCAGCCGCCAGTGCCTGCTGCACTAATGCGTATCGGCCCTGGGGCGGTGTGCAAAAGGCAATCGCATCGACCTGGGGGCCACGTTCCAGCAACTCGCCCAAGGACTTGAAGTTCTCGACCCCAGCGCAAGGCTGGCCTTGCGTGGCGACGGCCACCAGTTGGAACGCTGGGTTGGCCTGGATCGCGGGAACATGTTGATCCTGGGCGATCTTGCCGTAGCCCACCAGAGCGAGACGAATCGGTTGCATCACTGACTCCTGATTGCTTTTGTACTTATGATGGGGCAGCAAACTAGACGGAAATCGGCCGGCGGACAATGGGGTTGTCTGACATCTGCTGGATTATTCTCAGCGCTGCCCCTGCCCCTCAAGCCGGCTGGGGCGCGGTGACGATGCTGGCAATCCGGCCCAGGAACGGTTCCAGCCGTTCCCGTGGTGCGTCGTGTTCAACCACCAGGGCGGTGACGTCCTCACACGAAGCGACCTGGTAGTGAGCCACGCTGGAGAGCTTTTCATTGGTCACGGCCGTCACCACTTGCCCGCTGGCCGCGACCACTGCGCGCTTGAACTCGGCGTCGTCCAGGCCGAAGGCGGTGACACCGTTGTCCGGGTCGATGGCACAGGCGCCGAGAAAACACAGATCGACATTGAACTGGCGCAGTTGCTGGACGGCCGTCAGCCCGATCACGCCGCCGGAGGTCGCGTTCAGGCGTCCGCCCAACAAGACCACTTCGGCGGCGGGCAGTTTCATCAGCTCCACCGCGATCAACGGCGAATTGGTGATGAGGGTCAGCTTCAGTCGCGGGTCTATGGCGCAGGCGATCGCCAGGTTGGTGGACCCGGCATCGATAAACACCCGTTGACCTGCGCGTAGCAATGAAGCGGCTGCTTGCCCCAGGCTGGACTTGCGAACCGGGTCCTGGCGTACCCGAACGTCTATCGGCTTCTCGGCCGCCGGCAGCAGGATCGCGCCGCCGTAGACCCGCTTGCATACCCCAGCCGCGGCCAAGGCGCCGAGGTCACGCCGGATCGAGTGCTCGGACACATTGAATTCGCTGGCAAGGTCAGCGGCGATCACCCGGCCATACCGGGCAAGACGCTCGCTGATCAACTGCTGGCGTTCACCAGGGAACGCTTCGTAGGCTGAAGTCATAAACGATAAACCTGCATAAACGAGCATCAACAATCACAATCGAGCAAATATGCCGCTTCCTCAAGGGAGCGTCAAATCCCATTGGCAAAAAAAAGCCCCGCGACCGAATACGGTGCGGGGCAAGGGAATTGGTTGGTTGCGGCCAACCAAAGGAGCACGGGAAAAACTGAAGGGCCGGTCAGATGCAGTCCTGCGCGGCGCGCTCGAAACTCGACGGCAGCAGGTTCGAAGTCAGCAAGTGACGCTCGTAGATAAACACCTTGCCGCCGTTGCCGGCCTTGTAGGCTTCCAGCACGTTGTCGGCCGAAACCTTGCTGGGCACCACGATCCGGTAGCTGCGCTGGGTCTGGGAAACGGTCGGCTTCAAGGCACTGCCCTGCAGTTTCGGCACCACGCACTCAGCGTATTCGGCAGGCGTCTTGCTGGTTTGCAGGGTCAGGGTCGGGTCGTTCGGCGCCGAGGCGCAACCGGCCAGCAACAACGAGGCAAAAGCCATGGACAGCAAAAATAAAGAGCGCATCGGCGTCATCCTGAAAATAAAAGGCTTGGCTCATCCGGCGAGGATTGGAGCGGCTTGTTCGATGGAGGCGATTTTCCCTGCAATGGCGAAAAAGCAGAACTTGCCTTTCGTGATGATGACTATTACTTCTAGCAATAGTTGAGTGCCGCCCAGGCGAATACCCATAAGGACAAGAGGCTTGCCATGAGAACGTTTGACCTGATCCGCGACGCAGTCCTACCCGATTTTCGGGAGCGGGTGGCTGATTATCTGGTCCAGTACGAGGCCGTGCTCCTGGCCGAGGAAGCACCCGACCCGCAGTTCAAGCGAGACACCGCCAACCAGTTGCGCGGTTATCTGCGCGGGCTGAACACCACGCGGGTGCTGGGCATGGCGGATTGGGAGGAGTTGGATCGGCGGGTGGTCAATACGTGGCTCGGTGAGTAGGGGCTGCGGCTGACCGCCTACCTGGTCCAACACAATCCCCTGTGGGAGCGAGCTTGCTCGCGATGGCGGCGGTACATCCGACATCAATACTGTCAGACCCACCGCTTTCGCGAGCAAGCTCGCTCCCACAGGGATTTGTGGTGGGCACAAAGTATGGGAACGCCGCGATCAAAACTGTGGGAGCGAGCCTGCTCGCGAAGCGGCCTGGGCTCTTTGCACCAATCTCCCTACCCACTCGGCATCCCGCTCATTGACCACGCCATAACGATCCGGCGGATAGAACATCCAATGATGGGCGACTTCGACCAGGCGCCTGAGTTCTTCGGCGGACAGCCAGTATCCCGTGTCCTCCACGGGAATCAGCGGCCCGTCGAACCGTCGTCCCAGTGAAAGATTGGTGCCGGGCGCAAAGGCAATCGCCAGTTGTTCGCGAGGTTGAAGCTGCTTGTCCCGCGCCGGCATCTGCCCCTCCCGAGCATAGGCAAAGTTGCCCGCAAATTGTTCCTTGAGCGCCTGCCACCGCCCCTCCGCCGTCCTGGCCAGGACCCATTGCGACACGCCGCTGTCTTGCACAGGTACCAGCTTGCCATCGGCCCACTGCATCAAGGTGTTGCAGTCCGGGTCGTAGTCGTTGGACCACAGGCTGAAACCTGAGACCAGGGTATGGCGCTCAAGCTCGACCAACCCTTGGCCGGGCATCGACTGCCAGTAGCGCTTGGTGGGGTCGTGTTTATCCCGCAGGAAGTTACGCAGCGCCCAAGCCGTGGTGAACAGCAACATCGCAACCACCAGCCAGCCAAGGGAATCACCGACGATGCGATCCACGTCCAGGCCAGGGGCGAACAGCGCTTGGTAGAGCAACAACCCAAGCAACCAGGCAATGGGCGGCAGCATCGGGCCGAAGCACAGCGGCGGCACCAGCACCGCCAGCCAGCTGAAACGATGCATAGCCCCGTGCTCGCAGGCCCAGGCCTGCTCCTGCGCAAGCATTGGCGCCCGTTCGCGCGCACCGATGGCCGGATCGGGGGTCTGGAAACGCATGTACCTTGCGTAGGTGTCATCGCTCATGGATCAACCCTTCCACAAATCGACCCACTGCAACGGCGTCATCTTCGTCACCATGATCATCACGATCACGAACATCCCGGAAAATCCGCAGACGCCCATCCAGAACCATTTGCGGTACACCGGCAGGTAGCGCTCATCGAGCTTCGTCCCCGCTTCGACCGCCGTTGAAGCCAGCTCATGCAGACGCTTCTGCAACACCAGCACCGGCAGCCAGAGCGACCCCACGCAAAGAAAGATAACCAGCGCGGTCGTGACCCATGCGGTGGTCAGGGCGAGCCCGGTCAGTTCCAGCAGCAGGTAGCCCGTTATGATCTGGATGAAGCCGGCTGGTGTGGTGATCCAGGTGTCGTAACGGACCACCATCCGGGCCACGTGGGCAATCACTTGGGGATTGCGAGTGTGGCTGGCGGCGATCAGGTACAGGTACGAGCCCATGCCGAAGCCGAACAGGAAAATGGCGGCAATCACGTGCAAGTACTTCAGACACAGATAAAGCATGCTCAGCCCTGCTCATCAGAGAAGCGCACGGACAGGCTCAGGTTTTGCGAATCATCGATGGCGGCCAGGTATTCGTCGACGCTGATTTCGCCTACACACGCCCGGGCACCGGGCTCGGGCACATAGCCTCGGGCCATTTTCGCGGCCAGGGCCACGGCGGCGCAGCTGGGAATTTCCGGCCCCTTGTCGTTCAGCGCCGTGAGCTGCGCGCTCATGGACAGTGGTTTGGCGTCGATGCCGATGCCATGGACATCGATGTACATCGCGCTTTTGCCATCGCCGAAACGCTCGAACCAGAGGCCCCAGCGATGGAGCCTGGCGGCCCACGGCAAGTGATCCTTAATCAAGCCGATGCGCATCGCCTGAGCCAGCAGGTAGTTGGCGACGCCACCGAGCTTCAACCCGGCGCCGGCCTGGAAACGCAACGTGTGAGCGCCGTAGCGACTGGCGAAGATGTCCAGGTCCGGCACGTCGACGTTGGCCAGCACGCGTGTACCCAGCCCCGGCATTTTGCGCAACGTCAGGTCCTGCCAACCCAGGACCTCATGCACCCGGCCATCCTTGAGTTGCTTGATCGGCTTGCCGGCGTAAGCCAGGACGCCTTCGACGGTGGACAGCCCGGGCATCTTCGCCGAGGAGGTAATGCCATGCTCGATCGAGTCGATGCGCTGGAACCGATGCCGCTGCTGGTCGATGATCGCCGCCGACAGCGTCGGCACCGAACTGCACCCGCTGAGGATCGCCACGCCCGCCAATCTTGCCTTTGCATCGAGGGCGTCGATGCCGGTGACGAACGCCCTGCTGTCCGACAGATCGCAGTAGTGCACACCGGCGGCGATGCAGCTCTCGGCTACGGCATAGGACTGGCCCTGGAACGGGCCGCCGGTGTGGATGACCAGTTGGACCTTCATCGATTCCAGGGCCGATTCGAACCCCAGCCCCATGGCGTCGCCGCACCAGCTTTCGCAGGTTGCGCCGGATTGGCTTTTCAACTCATCGACCTTGCGCTGCAACTTGGCGGGATCGCGGCCCGAGATCACCAGCTCCACGCCGGGCATCACCGCCAGATGACGGCAAACGATGCTGCCGAAATTGCCATAGCCGCCTATTACCAACACCCTGAAGGCCATTTAACTCTTCCCTAAAACATCTGAATTAACGCGGCTCGCGCAAGGCTTGCCTAATTACCGTGGCGAGGGAGCTTGCTCCCGCCGGGGTGCGCAGCAGCCCCTATTTTGTGGGCGCTTCGCACCCAAGCGGGAGCAAGCTCCCTCGCCACAGAAGTGATCATTGTTGCATCGCCCCTTGCTGATACTCCCTCGGCGTACACCCAAACTCACGGCGAAACACCGTGTGCAGGTACTGCGCCGATTTGAAGCCGCAATTCTGGGCGATGTCGGCGATCGGCGCAGCGGTATTTTCCAGGCCGCTGGCGGCGGCGGCGAGTTTGAAGCGCAGGATTTCATCGTGGACGCTGCAACCGCGCTCCTTGCGAAAGTGCGATTCCAACGAAGAACGCGACACCCCGACATACGCCGCGACCTGGGCAGTCTTGATCCCCTGGCAGGCGTATTGGCGGATGAACAGCAGCGCCTGCATCACGTAGGGATTGCCCAAGGGTTGATGCAGGCTGGAGACCTGCACGTTGATCGCATCCGGCGGCACCAGGATCTGCGTCCCGGTGGACGGCATGCCATGCAGCATCTGATGAAGCAGCCGTGCGGCGGTGCGGCCCATGGTTTCAGTGCCCTGGATCACCGAACTCAGCGGCACGCGCGTCAGGCTGCGGGTCAGTGGGTCATTGTCGATGCCGATCAGCGCCACCTGTTCCGGCACCGCGATTCCAGCCGTCAGGCAGGCTTGCAGCAGTTGCCGGGCGCGAGCGTCGCTGACGGCGATGATGCCGATGGGCTTGGGCAGGCTCTGCAACCAGGCGATCTGCTGTTCGACGGCGCTGTCCCACAGCGGCGCGCTGGTGCCCATGCCCCGGTAGATCTCGGCGGGCAGGCCATCGCGTTGCACCAACCGGCGGAAGGCTTTTTCCCGCTCCTGGGCCCAACGATTGGCTTGCGCCTCAGGCAGGCTGAAGCAGGCAAACCGGGTCAACCCGGCCTCGATAAGATGCTCGTAGGCCAGTCGTATCAAGGCGTCATTGTCGGTAGCGACGTAGGGAATGCCCTTGGGGTAGGCGCGCGGGTCCTGGTACGAGCCACCCACCGCCACCACCGGCATGTTGATCCCGGCCAACGCCTCGCCGATCAGCGGGTCGTCGAAGTCGGCAATGATGCCGTCCCCCTGCCAGCGCTCGATGCCTTTCAAGCGGCAGAGAAAATCTTCTTCCAGGAACAAGTCCCAGGACGCCCGGGTGCTGCTCAGGTAATTGCCGATGCCGCTGATGATGCCGCGGTCATAGATTTTGCTGCCATTGAACAACAGCGCGATGCGGTGGACAGGAGGTACGGTTTTCATGGTGTTGACCCTGGGCCGATGGACACAGACTAGGCGCCACGACGTCGAAGCTCAATACAAAATCGAACGCCCGGTTGGTGATTTTCATAATCAGCAGCCCCAGTGCCAGCGCTAGTATCGAGACACCGCCAAGAATAAAAAGGAAAACGCCCATGCCGTACTTCCCCGGTGTCGACAAGATTCGCTACGAAGGCCCCACCAGCCAATCGCCCCTCGCCTTCCGCCACTATGACGCCGACAAACTGGTGCTCGGCAAACCGATGCGCGAGCACCTGCGCATGGCGGTCTGCTACTGGCACAGCTTCGTCTGGCCGGGCTCCGATGTGTTCGGTACCGGCACCTTCAAGCGCCCGTGGCAACATGCCGGAGACCCGATGGAACTGGCCATTGGCAAAGCCGAAGCGGCGTTCGAGTTCTTCTCCAAACTGGGCATCGACTACTACTGCTTCCACGACACCGACGTCGCCCCGGAAGGCAGTTCGTTGAAGGAGTACCGCAACCACTTCGCGCAGATGGTCGACCACCTGGAGCGCCATCAGGAACAGACCGGCATCAAATTGCTGTGGGGCACCGCCAACTGCTTCAGCAACCCGCGTTTTGCCGCCGGCGCCGCCAGCAATCCCGACCCAGAGGTGTTCGCCTGCGCTGCCGCCCAGGTGTTCAGCGCCATGAACGCCACCCTGCGCCTCAAGGGTAGCAACTACGTGCTGTGGGGCGGCCGCGAAGGTTACGAAACCCTGCTCAATACCGACCTCAAGCACGAGCGCCAGCAACTGGGCCGCTTCATGCAGATGGTGGTCGAGCACAAGCACAGGATCGGCTTCAAGGGCGACCTGCTGATCGAGCCCAAGCCCCAGGAGCCGACCAAGCATCAGTACGATTACGACAGCGCCACGGTGTTCGGCTTCCTGCAGCAGTTCGGTCTGGAAAACGAAATCAAGGTCAACATCGAGGCCAACCACGCGACCCTGGCCGGGCACAGTTTCCATCACGAGATCGCCACCGCCGTCTCCCTCGGGATCTTCGGCAGCATCGACGCCAACCGGGGCGATCCGCAGAACGGCTGGGACACCGACCAGTTCCCCAACAGCGTCGAGGAAATGACCCTGGCTACCTACGAAATCCTCAAGGCCGGTGGCTTCGGCAACGGCGGTTTCAACTTCGATGCCAAGGTCCGCCGCCAGAGCGTGGACGAGCTCGATCTGTTCCACGGCCATGTCGCCGCCATGGATGTCCTGGCGCTGTCACTGGAACGCGCCGCGGCGATGGTGCAGAACGACCAGCTCCAGCAATTCAAGGACCAGCGCTACGCCGGCTGGCGGCAGCCATTCGGCGAAGCGGTACTGGCGGGCGAGTTCAGCCTCGCGTCACTGGCCGAACACGCCTTTGCCAACGAGCTGAACCCGCAGGCCGTCAGCGGTCGCCAGGAGATGCTCGAGAACGTGGTCAATCGGTTTATCTACGCCTGACAGCAAATGCCTTGTCAGAAACAGGGCAAAACTGTGGCGAGGGACCTCGCTCCCGCTGGGCTGCGAAGCAGCCCGTTTGGAGAGCGGCGCTGACCCGCCTGTCTCACCCAACGGCGCTGTTACATTCTCACGACAAATCTCTGCCCGCAGCGCCCGGCGACTCTCTACAGTTCTAGCGGCACCACGTTCATCGTCAGGAAAGTGTCTTTCAAACAACAATAAAAGGACGCACCACATGAAAAAGTTCCAACGCACGTTAATCGCCGGCGCCCTGGCCCTGCTCTCGCTCCCGGTCATGGCCGACGCCGCCCACCCGAAAATCGGCTTTTCCATCGATGACCTGCGACTGGAACGCTGGTCGCGGGATCGTGACTACTTTGTCGCGGCGGCGGAAAAACTCGACGCCAAGGTCTTCGTCCAGTCGGCCGATGCCAACGAGCAGAAGCAGATCTCCCAGATCGAAAACCTCATCTCCCGGGGCGTCGATGTGATCGTCATCGTGCCGTTCAACGCCACCGTGCTGACCAACGCCGTCGCCGAAGCCAAGAAGGCCGGGATCAAGGTGGTGTCCTATGATCGGCTGATCCTCAACGCCGACATCGACGCCTACATTTCCTTCGATAACGAAAAAGTCGGCGAGATGCAGGCCAGCGGCGTGCTCAAGGCCGCGCCCAAGGGTAACTACTTCCTGCTCGGCGGCGCACCGACGGACAACAACGCCAAGGTGCTGCGCGAAGGCCAGATGAAAGTGCTGCAACCGGCCATCGACAAGGGCGATATCAAGATCGTCGGCCAACAATGGGTCAAGGAATGGAACCCGACCGAAGCCCTGAGCATCGTGGAAAACGCCCTGACCCGGAACAACAACAAGATCGATGGCATCGTCGCCTCCAACGACGCCACGGCCGGCGGCGCGATCCAGGCGTTGGCCGCCCAGCAGCTGGCCGGCAAGGTGCCGATCTCGGGCCAGGACGCCGACCTTGCGGCGGTCAAGCGCGTGCTCGATGGCACCCAGACCATGACCGTCTACAAGCCGCTGAAACTGATCGCCTCCGAAGCGGCCAAGCTCTCGGTGCAACTGGCGCGCAACGAAAAACCGGCCTTCAGCTCGCAGTACGACAACGGCAGCAAGAAAGTCGACACCATCCTGCTCACGCCGACCCCGCTGACCAAAGACAACATCGACCTGCTGGAAAAGGACGGGTTCTACACCAAGGCGCAGATAGCCGGGCAGTGATCAGGGCGCAATGCTGTTGAACCTGTGGGAGCGGGCTTGCTCGCGAAAGCGGCGGAACAGTCAACACTGATAGTGCCTGACACACCGCCTTCGCGAGCAAGCCCGCTCCCACAGGACTGCGCCAGACTTTGGCATTAAGGCGAGCCTGGCTCTGTGGCTGTACCCACTCGCCTATGTGTGAGCCCTTTCCTTCGAGCCTTCCCCATTTCCGACTACCTGCTGCAAATGAACGGCATCGTCAAAACCTTCGACGGTGTCAAAGCCCTGAACGGCATCGACATCAAGGTCAGGCCGGGCGAATGCGTTGGCCTGTGCGGCGAGAACGGTGCCGGTAAGTCCACGCTGATGAAAGTCCTGTCGGCGGTCTATCCCCATGGCACCTGGGAGGGCGAAATCCTCTGGGACGGCCAGCCGCTCAAGGCGCAATCCATCAGCGAAACCGAAGCCGCCGGGATCGTCATCATTCACCAGGAACTGACCCTGGTGCCCGACCTGTCGGTGGCGGAAAACATCTTCATGGGCCACGAGCTGACGTTGCCCGGTGGTCGCATGAACTACCCGGCGATGATCCACCGCGCCGAAGCGCTGATGCGCGAACTCAAGGTGCCGGACATGAACGTGTCGCTGCCGGTGTCCCAGTACGGCGGTGGCTACCAGCAATTGGTGGAAATCGCCAAGGCCTTGAACAAACGGGCGCGCCTGCTGATCCTCGACGAGCCCTCTTCCGCCCTGACCCGCTCGGAAATCGAAGTGCTGCTGGACATCATCCGCGACCTCAAGGCCAAGGGCGTGGCCTGCGTGTACATCTCCCACAAGCTCGATGAAGTGGCCGCGGTGTGCGACACCATCTCGGTGATCCGCGACGGCAAGCACATCGCGACCACCGCCATGGCCGACATGGACATCCCGAAGATCATCACGCAGATGGTCGGCCGGGAAATGAGCAACCTCTACCCCACCGAACCCCATGACATCGGCGAGGTGATGTTCGAGGCGCGCCACGTCACTTGCTACGACGTCGACAACCCCCGACGCAAACGGGTCGACGATATCTCGTTCGTGCTCAAGCGTGGGGAAATCCTCGGCATCGCCGGGCTGGTCGGCGCCGGCCGCACCGAACTGGTGTCGGCGCTGTTTGGCGCGTATCCCGGGCGCTACGAAGGCGAAGTCTGGCTCGATGGTCAGTTGGTCGACACTCGCACACCGCTCAAATCGATCCGCGCCGGGCTTTGCATGGTGCCCGAGGACCGCAAGCGTCAGGGCATCATTCCCGACCTGGGGGTGGGCCAGAACATCACCCTGGCGGTGCTGGAAAACTACTCGAAAATGACCCGCATCGATGCCGAGGCCGAACTGGGCAGCATCGACAAGGAAATCTCGCGCATGCACCTCAAGACCGCGAGCCCGTTCCTGCCCATCACCAGCCTTTCCGGTGGCAATCAGCAAAAAGCCGTGCTGGCGAAGATGCTGCTGACCCGCCCCAAAGTGCTGATCCTCGATGAGCCTACCCGGGGCGTGGATGTCGGCGCCAAATACGAGATCTACAAATTGATGGGCGCGCTGGCGGCCGAAGGCGTGTCGATCATCATGGTCTCCTCGGAGCTGGCCGAAGTGCTGGGGGTTTCCGACCGCGTCCTGGTGATCGGCGAAGGCCAGTTGCGCGGCGATTTCATCAACCAGGGCCTGACCCAGGAACAGGTACTCGCCGCCGCGCTCAGCCAGCCCGACGGCCATAACAATAATGATCGGAAGTCCGCGTAGATGAATCAGGTCAAACAACTCTTTTCCCGCTACAAAATGCTCGCCCTGGTGATCGCCGTGGCGTTCATCTGGCTGTTCTTCAGCTGGCAGACCGACGGCGGGTTCCTGACCCCGCGCAACCTCTCCAACCTGCTGCGGCAGATGTCCATCACCGGGATCCTCGCCTGCGGCATGGTACTGGTGATCATCAGCGGTGAGATCGACCTGTCGGTGGGCTCGTTGCTCGGGTTGTTGGGCGGGTTGGCGGCGATTCTCGATGTGGTCTATCACATCCCGCTGCTGGCGAACCTGAGCCTGGTTGCGTTGTGCGGCCTGATGATCGGCCTGGGCAATGGCTACATGACCGCTTACCTGCGCATCCCTTCGTTCATCGTCGGCCTGGGCGGCATGCTGGCGTTTCGCGGGATCCTGCTGGGCGTGACCGGCGGCACCACCATCGCCCCGGTGTCGCCGGAGCTGGTCTACGTCGGCCAGGGTTATCTGCCGCACACAGTGGGGACCGGGCTGGGCGTGGTGCTGTTCGCCCTGACCCTGTTCCTGACCTGGAAACAGCGGCGCAATCGCGCTTTGCATGGCCTGGTGGCGCACTCGCTGGTGCGTGACGTGCTGCGGGTGTTGCTGATCGGCGCGGTGCTGGCCGGGTTCGTCTACACCCTCAACAGCTACGACGGGATTCCGGTGCCGGTGCTGCTTCTGCTGGTGTTGCTGGGGGTGTTCAGCTACGTCACAAGTCAGACCGTGTTCGGGCGGCGAGTCTATTCGGTGGGCAGCAACATGGAAGCCACACGCCTGTCGGGCATCAACGTGCAGGCGGTGAAGTTGTGGATCTTCGGCATCATGGGCGTCATGTGCGCCCTCGCCGGCATGGTCAACACCGCACGGCTCGCCGCGGGCTCACCCTCGGCCGGCAACATGGGCGAACTCGACGCCATCGCCGCCTGCTTCATCGGCGGCACCTCCATGCGCGGCGGCTCAGGCACCGTCTACGGCGCCCTGCTCGGCGCGCTGGTCATCACCAGCCTGGACAATGGCATGTCGATGCTCGATGTCGACAGCTATTGGCAGATGATCGTCAAAGGCAGCATCCTGGTGCTGGCGGTGTGGGTGGATGTGAGTACGCGGACTGGGCGGCGGTGAGCGGGGTTGCCAACACTGGTGGAGACTGGACTGACGCCATCGCGAGCAAGCTCGCTCCCACAGAGGTTTTCGTCGCTCACAAAGCCATGGTCCGCCGCACATCCACTGTGGGAGCGGGCTTGCTCGCGAAGGCGGTGGGTCAGTCAACACATCCGTCGCCTGACACCCCGCTTCGCGAGCAAGCCCGCTCCCACAGGTCTTTTTGCCGATCACAAAATCATGGCTCACCGCAGATCCACTGTGGGAGCGAGCCTGCTCGCGATAGCGGTGGATCAGTCAACACATCCGTCGCCTGACACTCCGCTTTCGCGAGCAGGCTCGCTCCCACAGAGTTTCTGGCGCTCGCAACATTGCACTCCGGTACAACGAACATGGCCGAGCTTGCCCGTGATGACCAAGCACGCACAGAATGATCATCTCTTTAGCGGCAGCGTAATCAGGGCGAAAGCACCCATGCACATCGAACCGTTCTCCATCGACATCCCCAAAGACGCACTGGAGGATCTGCGGCATCGCCTGTTGAATACACGACTGCCCGAGCCCTTGGCCGGGCAAGGTTGGAGCGAGGGCATAGACATCGAGGTGCTACGCGATCTACTCGCCTACTGGTCGACGGCATTCGACTGGCGCGCCCAGGAAGCAGCGCTCAATCGCCTGCCGCAGTTTGTCGCCAATGTCGGTGGGCAGCACGTTCACTTCATTCATCAACGCGGTGTCGGGCCGGCACCGATGCCGTTGATCCTGACCCATGGCTGGCCCGGTTCCTTTATCGAGATGCAGCACATCATCCCGCTGCTGACCGACCCGGCCAGCCATGGCGGCGATCCGGCGGATGCCTTCGATGTGGTGGTGCCATCCCTGCCCGGCTACACATTTTCCGAGCCCTTCCCGCAGGCCGGCAACGGCCCTTATGAAGTGGCCGGTTTGTGGGCCGAGTTGATGACCGGGCTGGGTTACGAGCGATTCGGCGCCCAAGGCGGGGACATCGGCGCAGGTGTTTCGACGTGGCTCGGGGTGCGGTTTCCCGAGCGGGTGACGGGCATCCATCTCAATTACATCCCGGGCTCCTATCGCCCTCCCCTTGGCGAAACCGAACCACCGCAGACCGAAGCCGAAACCGCCTTCCTGCAACGCGTCGCTGCTTTCGCCGATGCCGAAGGTGCCTACGGGCACATCCAACGCACCAAGCCGCAGAGCCTGGCGGTGGGCCTGAATGACTCGCCGGCCGGTTTGCTGGCCTGGATGGGCGAAAAGATCCTGTCCTGGTGCGACACCCACCCGACCATTGACCGCGACTGGCTGCTGACCAACGTCACGCTGTACTGGCTGACGAACTGCATCGGCTCATCGTTCCGACAGTACGTGGAAGGCAGCAAGCGACCGCTCGCGTTCAGCCATGGGGAGCGCGTGAAGCCTGCGGTCGGGGTGGCGGTGTTCCCCAAGGAACTGCCCATGCCGCCGCGCAGTTGGGTGGAGCGTTGCTGCGATGTGAAGCGCTGGAGCGTGATGCCCAAGGGTGGGCATTTTGCGGCGTTGGAACAGCCGCAGTTGTTGGCGGAGGAAATCAGGGCGTTTTTTCGGGATTTGCGGTAGTGCTGCTGCGAGACATCTTCGGATCAAATTTTCGCTTAGCTGATGGATGACTCATCTCCCTTGTGGCGGGGGGATTTATCCCCGCTCGACTGCGCAGCAGTCGCAAATCTGTTGGCGCGGTTTACCTGGTGCACCGCGATGTCAGGTTTTGGGGTTGCTGCGCAACCCAGCGGGGATAAATCCCCTCGCCACAGGGGTGAGCACTCTCCCAATAGGGTCGGTGACAGAGACCTGGCCTTCTGAAAATCTCGTAGGAATTCTCCACCCGTGGCGAGGGAGCTTGCTCCCGCTGGGGTGCGCAGCAGCCCTAATCCAGACACCGCGGTGCAGCAGATGCACCGCGCCAACCGGATGGCGACTGCTGCGCAGCCGAGCGGGAGCAAGCTCCCTCGCCACAGGAGTTTGCGTGTTCCCGCGAAGGTATGCGGATGATCAAGGCGCTAGGCCCCCTCCAGGTTCCGTCAACGCCGCCAGCAACAGCGGATGCAACACCGCCTCCGGATGTTTCTCCTGCCAGGCCGACAACTCCCGGCGCATGCCCGGCGTCCAGAAGCTCTGGATGTGCTGGCGCACGCCTTTCACCGCCAGGGTGTGGTCCGGTTCGCTGGAGAAATACTGGGCGATCTGGTTGGCCATCTTGATCAGGCTTTCAGCACTCATCGGCGCACCTCGGCTTTCTCGGCATGCCGGCGTTCGCGCAGCAGGCGCACTTGTTCATCACTGAACGCCTGATAGCGTTTCTGCCATTCCGAAGGCTGGCTGACCCGCACGATTTCCACCGCCGTCACCTTGTATTCCGGGCAGTTGGTAGCCCAGTCGGAGTTGTCGGTGGTGATCACGTTGGCCCCCGATTCGGGGAAGTGGAAGGTGGTGTAGACCACCCCCGGCGCGACCCGCTCGGTGACTCTCGCCCGCAGTACGGTCTGCCCGGCGCGGCTGCCGATCCCGACCCAATCGCCGTCGACGATGCCACGGTTCTCGGCGTCGGTCGGATGGATTTCCAGGCGGTCCTCCTCGTGCCAGGCCACGTTCTCGGTGCGCCGGGTCTGGGCACCGACGTTGTACTGGCTGAGGATGCGCCCGGTGGTCAGCAACAGTGGATAGCGGTTGTTGACCTTCTCCTCGGTGGGCACGTAGCCGGTGAGCATGAAGCGCCCCTTGCCGCGCACGAATTGCTCGATGTGCATGGTCGGCGTGCCGTCCGGCGCAGCATCGTTGCACGGCCATTGCAGGCTGCCGTGGCGATCGAGCTCGGCGTAGCTGACGCGAGTGAAGGTCGGCGTCAAACGGGCGATTTCATCCATGATCTGTGATGGATGGCTGTAGTTCATCTTGTAGCCCAGGGCGTCGGCCAGGGCGATGGTGGCTTCCCAGTCGGCCTTGCCGGCCAGGGGCTCCATCACCTTGCGCACTCGGGAGATACGCCGCTCGGCGTTGGTGAAGGTGCCGTCCTTCTCAAGGAACGAGCTGCCCGGCAGGAACACGTGGGCGAACTTGGCCGTCTCGTTGAGGAAGATATCCTGCACCACCACGCACTCCATGGCGCTCAGAGCCGCAGTCACGTGTTGGGTGTTCGGGTCGCTCTGGGCGATGTCCTCACCCTGGCAGTAAAGCGCCTTGAACGTACCGTCGAGGGCGGCCTCGAACATGTTCGGGATGCGCAGGCCCGGGTCGGGTTGCAGGGTCACGTTCCACGCCTGTTCGAACTGGGCGCGGACGGTTTCGTTGGAGATGTGCCGGTAGCCGGGCAGTTCGTGGGGGAACGAACCCATGTCGCAGGAGCCTTGGACGTTGTTCTGCCCGCGCAACGGGTTCACGCCGACACCTTCGCGACCGATGTTGCCGGTGGCCATGGCGAGGTTGGCAATGCCCATCACCGAGGTACTGCCCTGGCTGTGTTCGGTGACGCCGAGGCCGTAATAGATGGCCGCGTTGCCGCCGGTGGCATAGAGCCGTGCGGCGGCGCGGATCTGCTCGGCAGGCACACCGCACACCGGGCCCAATACCTCGGGGGCGTTCTCCGGCAAGCTGACGAAATCGCTCCAGCGGGCGAAATCCGCCGCTTCACAGCGCTCGTCGACGAAACGCTGGTTCACCAGCCCTTCAGTGACAATCACATGAGCCAATGCGTTGAGCATCGCAACGTTGGTGCCGGGGCGCAGTTGCAAGTGCAGCTCGGCGCGGGCATGTGGCGAATCCACCAGGTCGATGCGCCGTGGATCGATGACAATCAACCGCGCACCCTGGCGCAGGCGGCGCTTGAGCTGCGAGCCGAACACCGGGTGAGCGTCGGTGGGGTTGGCGCCCATCACCAGGATCACGTCGGCTTTCATCACCGAGTCGAAGTTCTGGGTGCCGGCCGATTCCCCAAGGGTTTGCTTCAGGCCATAGCCGGTGGGCGAATGGCAGACCCGGGCGCAGGTGTCGACGTTGTTGTTGCCAAACGCGGTGCGCACCAGTTTCTGCACCAGGTAGGTTTCTTCGTTGGTGCAGCGACTGGAGGTGATGCCGCCGATGGAATCGCGCCCGTACTTGAGCTGGATCCGCCGCAACTCGCTGGCCGCGTAGGTGACCGCTTCCTCCCAGCTGACTTCCTGCCACGGGTCGCTGATGTGCTTGCGGATCATCGGTTTGGTGATGCGATCCGGGTGGGTGGCGTAGCCCCAGGCGAAGCGGCCCTTGACGCAGGAGTGACCGTGGTTGGCCTGGCCGTTCTTGTCCGGGACCATGCGCACCAGTTGCTCGCCTTTCATCTCGGCACGGAACGAGCAGCCTACGCCGCAATAGGCGCAGGTGGTGATGACACTGCGTTCCGGCTGGCCGATCTCCACCACGCTTTTGTCGATCAGCGTGGCGGTCGGACAGGCCTGCACGCACGCGCCGCAGGACACGCATTCAGAGTCGAGGAAGTTGTCACCGCCGGCCGCTTCCACACGGGAATCGAAACCGCGCCCAGTGATGGTCAGGGCGAAGGTGCCCTGGATCTCTTCACAGGCGCGCACGCAGCGGCTACACACGATGCACTTGCTCGGGTCGTAGTCGAAATAGGGGTTGGAAACATCCTTGGTCTCGGCCAGGTGGTTGGCGCCTTCGTAGCCGTAGCGCACCTCGCGCAGACCGACCTGCCCCGCCACCGTCTGCAATTCGCAATTGCCGTTGGCCGGACACGTCAGGCAGTCCAGCGGGTGGTCGGAGATGTACAGTTCCATCACATTGCGCCGCAACGTGGCGAGCTTGGAGGTCTGGGTGCGGACCACCATACCCTCGGTCACCGGCGTGGTGCAGGAGGCCGGGTAACCGCGCATGCCGTCGATTTCCACCAGGCACATGCGGCAGGAACCGAAGGCTTCCAGGCTGTCGGTGGCGCAGAGCTTGGGAATGGTGGTGCCGAGCAATGCAGCGGCGCGCATCACCGAGGTGCCGGACGGAACGCTGATCTCGCGTCCGTCGATGGTCAAGCTGACCTGCACCTCGCTTTCACGAGCGGGGGTGCCAAGGTCGATGTCAGTGCTGGGGTCGAAGATGTTGATCATTGGTCGGCCTCCGTGGTCGCCAGACCGAAATCGGCGGGAAAGTGCTTGAGGGCGCTGGCGACGGGGTAGGACGTCATCCCACCGAGGGCACAGAGCGAACCGTATTGCAGGGTGTCGCACAGGTCTTGCAGCAGCAGCGCCTGTTCCTGGCGCACGCTGGCATCGGTGCTGGCGATCAGCCGATCCACCACCTCCACCCCACGGGTGGAACCAATCCGGCACGGCGTGCATTTACCGCAGGATTCCTCGGCGCAGAACTGCAAGGCGAACCGCGCCATGTGGGCCATGTCCAGGCTGTCGTCAGCCACGACCACGCCACCGTGGCCGAGCATCGCGCCCATGGCGGCGAACGCTTCGTAGTCCAGCGGCGTGTCGAATTGCGCAGGGGGCACCCAGGCGCCCAACGGCCCGCCCACCTGCGCAGCCTTCAACGGCCGACCGCTGGCGGTGCCGCCGCCGTAACCTTCCACCAACTCGCGCAGGCTCAAGCCGAAAGCACGCTCCACGAGGCCAGCCTGACGGACATTGCCGGCCAGCTGGAACGGCATCGTGCCCAGGGAGCGGCCCATACCGAAATCACGGTAGAACTGCGCACCTTTTTCCAGGATCACCGGGACCGACGCCAGGGTCACCACGTTGTGCACCAGGGTCGGCAAGCCAAACAGGCCTTGCAGCGCCGGCAGCGGCGGCTTGGCACGCACCTCGCCGCGCTTGCCCTCCAGCGATTGCAGCAACGAGGTTTCCTCGCCACAAATGTAGGCACCCGCCCCCACCCGCACTTCCAGCTCGAAGCGGCGACCGCTGCCGCCGACGTCCTCGCCCAGGTAACCGGCGCTGCGAGCGATGCCCAGGGCCTGGTTCAGGGTGCTGACGGCGGCCGGGTATTCCGAGCGCACATAGATGTAGCCCATCGTCGCGCCAACCGCGATGCCGGCGATGATCATGCCTTCGATCAGCAGGAACGGATCGCCTTCCATCAACATGCGGTCGGCGAACGTTCCGGAGTCGCCTTCGTCGGCGTTGCACACCACATACTTCTGCGGCCCCACTGCCTCGCGCACGGTGCGCCACTTGATGCCTGCTGGAAACGCCGCACCGCCCCGACCACGCAGGCCGGAGTCGAGCACGCTGCTGACCACGTCCAGGCCATCCATCTGGATCGCCCGCGCCAGGCCTTGAAAGCCGCCCTTGGCCCGGTACTCATCCAACGATAGCGGCTGGGTGATGCCGGCACGGGCGAACAACAAGCGCTGCTGACTCTTGAGATACGGGATCTCTTCCACCAGGCCCAAGGCCAGCGGATGACTGCCGGGATCGCCCGCCAGGGCATCGAGCAGACTCGGTACGTCTTGCGGCGTGACGGGACCGAAGCCCAGGCGCACACCGGCGCTTTCGAATTCCAGCAGCGGTTCCAGCCAATAGAGACCCCGGGAACTGGTGCGACGCAGCTCCAGCGGCAATTGTCGACGTTCAGCTTCACTGACCAGTGCCGCCGCCACCTTGTCCGCGCCCACGGCGCAGGCTACCGAATCACGAGGGATGCAGAGCGTCAGCATGAGCCCTCCTCCAGGCAACCGTTCACCAATTGGCGCAGGCGCTCCGGGGTCAACCGCGCATGCAGTTCACCGTCCAGTTCCAGGGCCGGCGAACACACGCAGGCCCCCAGGCAGTACACCGGCCGCAGGCTGATGCTGCCATCGGCGCTGGTGCCGTGATCGTCCAGGGACAAGTGTTCGCGCAACTGCGCCGCCAACCCGTCGGCGCCCTTGCTCTGGCAGGACTCGGCCCGGCACAGGCGCAAGGTATGCCGCGCCGGCGGCGTGGTGCGGAAGTCGTGGTAGAAACTGATCACCCCGCGCACTTCAGCCTCGCTGAGGTTAAGGGCATGGGCGATTTCAGGGACGGCGGTGTCGGGCACATACCCGCAACCTTCCTGGATGGCATGCAGGATCGGCAGCAAGGCACCCGGGGTGGCCTTTTCGCGTTCCAGCACGCTGTGAATCAGAGGCAGGTGAAGCGTCTCATCGAGCATAAGTGACCTCGGCATCTCGAACGCCACCGCCGCATAGCGGCAGCCGTCCGGAGTCTTGGCTGCGGCGCCCGGCCCACGTCACGGTAGCGTGGTTGATCCAGACGCCATTCCTGCTCTCCGGCCAGGCGTCTTGACGCGCCTGGTCCGGGGCATCCTTACAGCTTGCCACTCCCCAAGGGTGGCGATTGCACGTGGACGACAGAACGTGTTCTGAAAGCGACTTGGGGTGAGATGTGAGCTTAGTTCAAATCGTGCATCAGCCTCATCTATCAGAGGTTGCCATTGGAACCCGCACGCGGGCACGTATCGGCCACAGCCGCTCCCACCACTACTTCAACTCCACCAACCGAATCGACTGCGACCCATCCAGTGACAGGTGAATCACCCCCGCCTTGCTGGGGAAATTCGGCGCATCGCTGTCGGTATTTTCCAGCACCGGAATATCGATCAAGGTCTGCTCACCCGCAGGATCGCTGACCAGCTTAGCGTCCAGCTTGTCGATCGAACGCCAGCTGTCACCGCCGATGCGAATCACGTCGAGCAAACTGAAATGTTTCACACCCTCCTCGTTCTCTTCCGGAGTAAAAGCCGCCAGGTATTGGCTGTAGTTGTTGCCCATGCCGTAGCCTTCGATGGTGAACACGGCGAACGTGACCTCGCTTTCCTCGCCGGTATTCAGCGTCTGCACCAGTGTCGCTTCCGGGTAGCCGGTGGCGTAGCTGTCTTTGAGCAGCTCTACCAGATGCCCGACCTGTTTTTCCAGCGGTTTTGGAATCGGCGGCTCGGCGGCTTGGGTCAGGGTACAGGCGAGGAACAGGCTGGCGGTAAGCAGGTGTAATTTCATAGAGGAGAAAGTCCGAGGTACGGGAGGTCGGCGCGGATAGTAGCGCATTAGCAGCATGGTTGATTAGCCTGTCGTTGCCCGTAGCAGACGGCTCACTAAGGAACGCCATTTGTCGCCCCTGGCACAAACGCGATTTCACGTCCTTTGCGGCCATCGGTCACGATGCGATTCACCAGTTCATCCTGGATATGGGCGTACTCGGACAGCGAAAGTCGCGGCCGAGTCGCGTCGATGACCTGCGCGAAGATTCGCGTGCCGTTCAGCAAGACTTCCATGGTAATCAGGGTGCTGATCAAAGTGCCGGGAAGGCAGTCAGCCTTGACGCTGTAGGTCAGGGGTCGCTTGCGATCGAATTGCTGGAGCACCATCTCGACGGCAGCCATTTCACTGTTGGCTCCATGGCTGCCGGCCACCAGATTGCTGGGCTCTTCCCTGCCTCCGAGACCATGGCCGCGCAAATGGAGCCATTCCTGGTCATCACGGGCGGCATAGCGTGTTGCCGACAATGAGCCACTTTCGATCAACCCCACAGCCCTTCTGGCGTCCTCGACAGTGACGTTGCTCAAGGGCGGCAACAGGCCGAACGCCGTACCATTAGCAACGGCACTGAAGAACTTCGCCATGACACTGCCCTGGGACTTTCGTTTTTCGGCATTGCGACCGGTCCCCACCAGCGCCTGTTCCAACGACATATTGCTGTAGCCCGACTCATCGACCGCCCATTGGCGATGGTTCCAGTCGGCAGCGATCTGGTGCATCGAAGGTTGTTCGCGCTCAAGGCGCATGGTCATGTGAAAGCCCCCGGCTTTCCTCTTGGCCCTGAAGATTTTGCGCCAATGGTAAAGATTGGAATGAGGACGATTTCTCATCAAATACCAACCGCGTCCCCTTGAATCCACAAGCCGGCCCAGTGCGCCGGTGCCACCGGGTGACGGATCGAACCTGAACGGTGGGACCACGCCCTCCGGCGGATCCATCTCGCCTACCCCTTCGATCCGGACCTTACCAGGGGAGATTCTTGGCGTGGTGCGTGCGACATGCTTGATCGTTGCGCTGCTGGGTGCAGAGGCGTCTGGCAGCGAGGCCGAGCCGTCGTCCAGTAACGTGTTGCAAAAAGGGCAGTACATGAACAGATCACTGACCGGGTAGTGGCACTTCCTGCAATTGGACACGGCGCGCTCCTCCTTGAATCCGTGGAAAAGGCTAGCAGATGGGCCGTCTTTCGGCAGGTCGACTGGATGAAACTGCCGCCCTTGGAAGCAGGCGGATGCCATCCACGGCGGTATTGGCATTTTCTACGTCGCGCAATCAACGTCGATCGAAAGGAAACGGCAAAATCTAACCTGAGCAAACGCGGCTAGGCACGCCCCTACCGTTATAGTCGACCCTATTGCGACCGTACTTCCAAGAGCTCTCCCTGATGCAAGACATGCCGACCCACCTCGCCTACACCCAACGCTTCAACGCCGTGCTCGCTTACATCGAGGCCAATCTCGAAGGTGACCTGTCGGTGAAAACGCTCGGTCAGGTGGCGAATTTTTCGGCGTTTCACTTTCATCGGCAGTTCACGGCGTTTGTGGGCGTGCCGGTTTCACGTTATGTGCAACTGATGCGACTGCGACGCGCGGCCCATCGCCTGGCGGCTGCGGCGGATTACTCGGTACTGGAGGCCGCATCAGGTGCCGGTTTTGAAAGTCCCGAGGCATTCAGCCGGGCGTTCCGGCGGGCATTCGGCCTGACGCCCAGTGCATTTCGCAAGGCGCCGAACTGGCAGCTCTGGAACGCGGTGTTCACCATCCCTCACTTTTCCAGGACGATTACCATGCAAGTACGAATTGTGGATTTCGCTGAAGTCCGGTTGGCAGCGCTTGAGCATTGCGGCCCGCCCGGTCTTGTCAATGAAAGTGTGCGCAGGTTTATCCAGTGGCGCATGCAGAGCGGGCAATCGCCGGTGGCGTCGAGTCGCAGCTTCGGTATTCCCTATGGCAACCCGGATACAACGCCGCCAGAGCAATTTCGCTTCGCCATTTGCGGCGAGATTCACGAGGCCGTAGTGCCCAATGAGTTCGGCGTGCATGAGCGGGTCATTTCTGCTGGCCGTTGCGCGGTGGTGCGGCACACCGGGTCACCGGATCACATCGGCGAAACGATTTATCCGGTCTATCGCGACTGGCTGCCTGCCAGTGGAGAAGAACTGCGTGACCATCCACTGTTCTTCCATTACCTGAGCGTCTATCCCGAGACGCCACAGGATCAATGGCAAACCGATGTGTATGTTCCGTTGCAATAGCGACTGAGCGGACTGGGCCCGGAACTGACGCCCCCCTCTTGTTCTGTCTCATCCGTCGCAATTGCGGAACCTCTCGGGGATGGATGAGCGACGTATGGCTCAAAAGATCATTGGCAGCTCGGTACTGCACCGACTACTTTCTGAAGACTGTTCCCGGTTGATCAGGGAAAACTCTAGATGAATGCCTTATCAGAACTGCATCGGGCGACACCGGTCTTGTCGGTCATTGAGCCGCGGGGATTGCCGGTACGCACGGTGCGTTACCACCGTCGGGTCGAAGACCAGCCTCTTGAGCAGCGCGTCGATCGTCAAGCCTATGACGCTTTGGGTCGCCTGGTGGCGCAGTGGGATCCACGCCTGTGGGCCTTGGTGGAGGATGGGGCCTTGGCACCAGCGAATCAGACCTCGGTCCACGACCTGACCGGTCAGGTGTTGGCCCAGGACAGTGTCGACGCGGGCTGGCGCTTGGCCCTGTTGGGAGACGCGGGACAAGTGGCTCACCGCTGGGACAGTCGGGGCACTCAAGTCTCGGTTGAATACGACCGATCATTACGACCAGTGGCAGTATTCGAGCAAGGCCAGGGGGAGCCTCAGCGTTGCGCAGAACGCCTGACGTACGCAGGTCCCGAGGCCAGTGCGAAGAATCTATGCGGGCAGTTGGATCGCCATGATGATCCGGCCGGCAGCCTGCAGATTCTTGAGGCGGATCTGAACGGCAACCCCTTGGTGCAATCCCGGCATTTTTTGCTTCAGGAAACGCTGCCGGACTGGCCGTTGGAGCGATCCCTGCGCGATGAGCTGCTGGAATCTGCGCATAACGCCTCGACCACGCAGCACTTTTACAATGCATTGGGCGATGTCCAGGGTCAGACCGATGCCAAGGGCAACCATCAACGCTTCACCTATTCGGTGGACGGACGGTTGCACGGTGCCTGGCTGCAACTGGCGGGGCAAGCCGAGCAAGTGTTGCTGTCGATGATCCACTACAACGCTTTCGCCCAGGTCGAGAAGGAATTCGCCGGCAACGGGGCCGTCACCGCCGCCGATTATTCGCCGGTTGACGGTCGACTCATGCATTTGCGTGTGCACAGAGCTGACAATACGTGCTTACAAGACCTGCGCTATAGCTACGATCCAGTGGGCAATATCCTGGGCATTCGCGATGAGGCGCAGCCCACGCGTTTTTCCAACAACCAACGCATCGAGCCGCTCGACACCTATCGCTACGACACGCTCTATCAACTGATCGAGGCGACTGGACGAGAAATCGGCCCAGGGCAACAGGGGCCAGCGCTGCCGGCGTTACAACCGACCCCCATCGACCCGAATCAACTGAGCCGATTCACCCAAACCTATTGTTATGACGCAGGGAATAACCTGACGAGCTTGAGGCATGTCGGCGCGCAGTCCTATACCCGTGAAATGCAGGTAGCCAGCCTCAGCAACCGCAGCGTTGCGAAGGAGATCGAGTTGGCCACGGCGTTCGACGCCAATGGCAATCTCCTGCTCCTGCAGCCCGGGCAAGGGTTGAGCTGGGACCTGCGTAACCAGTTGCGATGCGTCACTCCGGTCGAACGGCTCGAGGCGGCCAATGATGACGAGGTGTATCACTACGACGGGAGCGGGCAGCGGGTGCGCAAGATCCGACACAGCCAAGCCCGGAACGTGTCGCACCGGGCCGAGGTGCGTTATTTGCCAGGCCTGGAGTTGCGTACCGACACGGCCACCGGCGAAAGCCTGCAGGTCATCTGCGTGTCCGCCGGTCGCAGCAATGTGCGAGTGCTGCATTGGGACGCCGGGCAGCCGGACAGCATGAGCAATGATCAACTGCGCTACAGCATAAGCGACCACTTGGGCAGCAGCGGTATTGAATTGGATCAGCAGGCACGACTGCTCAGTCAGGAAGGGTACTACCCGTACGGGGGAACCGCTTGGTGGGCGGGGCGTAACGCCATCGAGGCGAAGTACAAGACTGTTCGCTACTCGGGCAAAGAACGTGATCCCACCGGGTTGAATTACTACGGTTTTCGCTATTACGCGCCGTGGCTCGGCCGCTGGATCAATCCGGATCCGGCGCCAGGGATTGACGGCCTGAACCGATTCACAATGGTCAGGAATAACCCGATTACGTTAATCGATCAAGACGGGCTCGCCCCCATCTACCCCGTCCTGGGCGCTTTTCTGAACGATGTGTTCCATGATCCTGGTTATGCTCGAATGGGTAGCTACCCACTGGCACCCGGCGAGTCGGCTGACTATGCCCCGATCGCGATATGGGATAAGCGAATTCATGTCGGCACCGCCGGCCGGCACATGGGGATTCGTCCGGCCAGCGAGACCGGCTTCCCGGACTTTGTCGGTGAAATAACGGGACGAGAGATCACCAATAAATCCGGGCATTACAGGCCACCGGCAGGATTAGGAAAGCTGATCCCGCAAGGGTATGTGTACAAGGAAGAACACACTGACGCCAGCGACGCCTTCATACGCCTGACGATGTTCTCTTCGCCTGAGGATTACGTGAAAAAAGTGGCGGAGTTCAGGACACTCGGCAGCGAGCAAAATAAAGCCAAGGGGATATTAGGGTTCCTCCAGGTCCACGGGTTGCATGAGCAGGCCAGTCTCGCTGCCTATACGTATCAAAACGTGCATATCACTGCGCTTTTCCGAGCTGGCGGTGCAGACATTGAACCAGGCTTCGAAGAGATTTTTTCAAGCATGAAGGCCGAAGCCACTCGCCTTCAGACAGCAAACTATTGGAGCGGCACTTCCAAAGGTGCCAAGGAAAGCGCTGCACGCATGCAAGCGTTAAATATGAAATTAAATGCGATGGATGCACTCAGGGCCGATGACAGTACGGTCTCTCGCGGCCCTTACTCTGCTGTTCGGGAGCTTATAGAGTCAGCCCGGCCAGCGCGACGATCATCCAGGGTCGGATCTGCAAATCAAGCCAATTTGATGTTCACTCCCCCGCACAGAAAGTCCGGTCTGCTTTCCTGGTTAAGTTCAAGAATGAGACGTTAAAGGGTGAAAGACGGATCAATCACCACCGAGCGCTACGAGCACTCGCCGTCTTTCACCGGAGTCTCCAGGACGACATAGATCGGGCTGTTTAGATACCGTCCGCAGCAGCCTGTCGGGCCACCCGCTCCCGACAAGCCTCACCAAACGCCTGGAAGATCCTCAGATAATCCGGATTGGCCGTCACCTGCCATTCCGGATGCCACTGCACGCCCAAGGCGAATGCCTGGCTGCCCTCAACAGAAAGCCCTTCCACCAATCCGTCTTCGGCCACAGCTTCTACACGCAAGCCACCGCCCACCCGCGCAATGCCCTGGCCGTGCACGGAGTTGACCTGGATGACGCCTGACAGGCCCAGCCGGGACAACACCCCACCCGGTTGCACGGTCATGGCGTGAGTCCGGGCGTATTGGTCTTCGACCGGTTCGTTGCTCGGCGGCTCGTGCTCGGCGCCCGGTCCGTCGAGTTGTTGATGCAGAGAGCCGCCGAACGCGACGTTCATTTCCTGGAAGCCGCGGCAGATCCCCAGCACTGGCACGCCCGCCTCCACCGCAGCGCGCCAGAGCGGCAGCGCCAGTTGGTCGCGGGCCGGATCGTGGGGCGTTCCTGGTGGGCTGGGTGGGCCGTCAAAGTGATGGGGTTCGATATTCGAAGGCGAGCCGGTGAACAGCAGCCCGTCCAGGCCCTCGATGATATCGGCCAAGTCGAGCAATTCGGGGAACACCGGCACAATGAGCGGCAAGCCCTTGGCCGCCGAAGCGACCGCACGGGCATATTTGTCGTTACTGATCTGGACGGTGTGCGGACCGATCTGCCATGAACAGGCAATGATCCCAATCCTGGGCAGACGAGACGAGCTGCCCTGCTTCTCTGAACCGGCGTGAGTGGAATGCATCAGTGGGCCCTTTAGCGTCGACGATTACCGTTTGGAGGACGACGCGAGCCCGGTTGTTCATTCGAAATAACTGAGGTTTTTCGTCATGGAGCGCGGGTCGATAGCAAGCCAAGTCAGTTTGCATTGGCGTTGGATGTGCCACCGCTATCGCGAGCAGGCTCGCTCCCACATAGGTTCTCGAGTGTTCACAGATCCGGCGTTCACCACAAATCCTCTGTGGGAGCGAGCCTGCTCGCGAAAGCGGTGGGTCAGTTTGATGTGATGTTGAATGTACCGCCATCTTCGCGGGCAAGCCCGCTCCCACAAGGGTTCCGGGGTGTTCACAGATCCGGCGTTCACCAATAATCCCTGTGGGAGCGAGCTTGCTCGCGAAAGCGGTGGGTCAGTTTGATGTGATGTTGAATGTACCGCCATCTTCGCGGGCAAGCCCGCTCCCACATGGGTTCTCGGGTGTTCACAGATCCGGCGTTCACCACTAATCCCTGTGGGAGCGAGCTTGCTCGCGAAAGCGGTGGGTCAGTTTGATGTGATGTTGAATGTACCGGCGCTATCGCGAGCAGGCTCGCTCCCACATGGGTTCCGGGGTGTTCACAGATTCTGCGTTCACCAAAAATCCTCTGTGGGAGCGAGCCTGCTCGCGATGGCGGTGGATCGGCTTGCATTAATGTCGCATGCGCCCCCTCTAAGCGGTCTACCCCGCCCCCGCCACATCAAACCCCTGTTTCAAATCCTCGATCAACGCCCCGACATCCTCCAGCCCGATGTGCAAGCGCACCACTGGATTCAATGCCCGGTCCTGCGCGCTGTCGCGATCCCCGACATGCGCGACGGTCACCAGGCTTTCGTACCCACCCCACGAAGCGCCGAGCCCGAACAGTTGCAACGCATCGATAAAGCGCTGCAGATAAGCATCGTCAGCGCGTTGAAGTTCGAAGGACAATAAGCCGTTGCTGCCCTGGAAATCACGCTTCCACAGGGCATGGCCCGGGTGGTCGGTCAGCGCCGGGTGGAAGACCCGCTTAACCTGCGGCTGTGCCTGTAACCAACGGGCGACTTCGAGCCCCTGGCGCTCGTGCACATCCAGGCGCGGCGCGAGGGTGCGGGCGCCGCGCAGGACCAGGTAGGCGTCGTCGGGGCTGACGGTGGTGCCGAAGGTGTCGCTCATGGCTGCCAGCGCCGGCCAGGCCTCTTCCCGGGTGCAGACGCTGCCCATGACCACATCGCTGTGCCCGCTGAGGTATTTGGTCAGGGCCATGATCGAGATGTCGGCGCCCAGAGTCAGCGGTCGGTACAGATAGCCTGAGCCCCAGGTGTTGTCCACCGCCAGCAGAATCCCCCGCGGCTTGCACAGCGCCGCGATGGCCGGCAGGTCGCAGAGTTCGTACAGCAGCGAACCGGGCACTTCGGCGTAGACCATCCTGGTGTTGGCTTGCAGCCGTGCAGCCAGGTCGCTGCCGTCGGGGGCGAAGTAGCTGACTTCGATGCCGAACGCCTGGAGAAAGTCCCGCGCCACCCGACGTACCGGCGAATACACCGCATCGGTGATCAGCACATGATCGCCAGGACGCAGGTACGCCAGGAAGGTTTGCGCCACCGCCGCCAGCCCGGTGCCGAACAGTCGGGTGCGATAGCCGCCCTCCAGTTCAGTGACCAGGTCTTCCAGGGCAAAGGCGGTAGGATTGCCTTTGGCGCCATAACTCAGAAGCCGCTCGCTGTCGCGCCGTGAGCGGACGTCACGCATCTGCGCCAGGTTGTCGAACAGCACGGTGCTCAGGCGACTGACGGGAACGTTGACGCCCCTGGCGCCGCTGCCCCTCTCGGTCCGCGCAGCGTGGACCAGACGGGTGCGGACTCGCTCCTCGACAGGCTGCGAGCGCAGCGGTTTCAGACTGGCGATTTCATCTGCACTCATCTGCGCCAGCAGGCCGATTTCCCAGGCCAGGTATTGACGCGCCGCATCCTTGTTACCGGCATGCCGATCGTGGGTGAAAAACAGGAAGTCGATGCACTGTTCATCCGGCAACGTCTCGGCGCCTTGCTCCAGCACCAGACCAGCCGAAGACCAGCCACCGTCGAGCAAACGCACCTGCCCACGCTGCGCTTCAGGCAGTTCCAGCGCGGCCAGGGCCGCCAGCCGCGGTTCATCGGCGACCAGCACCACCGGCCGCGTCTCACCGGCCACCGCGTCCGCCAGCAACGGCCGGATCGACCAGCGCGCCCCGGCGATATGACCTTTGCGATAAGCCATGCTCGGCCGCAGGTCAATCAACGCAACCGCATCGTCCTTCAGCGCGTCGGCCAAGGCCTGTACGCCAATCAGCGGCAACGCCTGCGGCAGCACAACATCTGTCTTGGGCAACGCCAAGCCACTGCTCAAGCCCTCGGCCAGCACGTAGGCCTCGTGCCCCAGCTGCCGCAGCCAAGCGGCAATGATCGGAGCGCGCACACCGTCGTTATCGAACAACACCACCCGCGCCCCTCGCACGCCTACATACAGGTCGGTGGACTGAATCAACTGCCCGCCCGGCGTGTGTTGCGCCCCTGGCAGCGTGCCGACGGCAAATTCCTCGGCGGTGCGCACGTCACCCAGGAACAAACTGCGCCCGGCTTCAATCGCCCACTGCTGAACCTGAGCCGCCTCGACGGTTACCGCACCGGCCCGTTCGGCCAGTTGCGCCGCCGCCAGCCGTTGCGCCGCAAGGTTGCTGGTCGACACCTCATCGGCATAACGACGTTCGCTGCCGTGCTCCAATGGGAGATCTTCCAGGTACCAGCCTTGGGTGCCGTTTTCCAAGGCGTAGACCGGGTTCTTGATGCCCAGGTCGATCAACGTCTGGGCGCCGATGATGCTGCGGGTTCGTCCTGCGCAATTGACCACGATCGGCGTCTGCTCGTCCGCCACCAGATCCTGCACGCGATAACCCAGTTCGCCGTTCGGGCAGCAGACCGAACCGGGAATGGTCATCTTGCGGTATTCCTCGAATGGCCGGCCATCGAGCACCACCAGCGGCTCACCCCGGGCTTGCCATTGCGCCAATTGCCGCGCGGTGACATGCGGCGTGTGCCGGGCCTCTTCGACCTTTTCGCCAAAGGCCTTGGACGGCACATGCACCCCGGCGAACAGTTGGTATCCGGCGCGCTGCCAGCCATCGGCGCCACCTTCCAGAACATGCACATTTGTGTAGCCCAGCGCGTGCAGACGTTGCGCCGAACGTTGCGCCAGGACCCCGCCGTCCTGGTCGTAGATCACCAGCCGCACCTGAGGATTTGGCGCCAGCCGCCGGACTTCCAGTTCAAGGCGACTGTAGGGCAGGTTCACCCCGAAAAACAGATGCGCTTCGCCATACTGGCCGTGCTCGCGCACATCAAACAGGGCGATTTCCTGCCCGTCGAACAACCACTGCTGCAATTGTCCGGGAGTTATGGTCTGGCTCATGAAAGTCCCGCTGGAGAAAGATGGATGGCTGGCATGCATGGGGAATCAGTGGGCGTAGGCCTTGATCGACGGGGCCATTTGCGAGGCGTTGTAATTGAGGATGCGCCCGTCGGCTTCAACGCCATAACGCCCGTTGAGTGACTCCAGCGGCAAGCCATACAGGTGGAGATGCAGGGTCGGCTGCTCGCCCGCGACCCGGATACCGTGCAAGTCCTCACCGAGGAAAGCGATGGAGGTGCCGGGCTGCACGACGATTTCTTTTTCCAGGTGCAACGTGGTGTAGCCCGGCTCACGGCCTTCGTCATCGCGGCGGTAAATGTAGTTGATCTCCTGGCCCTCCACCGCGCTGATGATGGCCCAGGTCTCGTGGTTGTGCGGGATCGTGCTTTTGCCCGGCAACAGCGAGTTGAGGTACAGCGTCGGCGTATCGCCGTCGTCATTGAGGCGATAGCGAAACGCGGTGCTGCCCTGCCCCGGCACCGGCGCCGGAAAGGCGTCGAAGTTGAACAGATCACGGCGCTCGGCCAGCCCTTCCAGCAGCGCGACGATGTCCTTCAGGGCGGCGCGGTCGACGCCACGCTGATGAATCACCCGTACTTTCTGCAGGAAGTCTTCGATGACATCGGGACGGCTAAAGATACTCATGAGGCAGGCTCCATTTTTATCGATAGAAAATCAGACGGACAGGCTGTAGCGACTGAGGTTGGTCAACAGGTACGGGTCGTTGGCAATCGGCTGCCGACGCCCTGGGTCACCCAAGGCATGGCGCAGGAATTCGCGGGTGCGCTCGCTGGTGGGGGCCTGGAAAATCTGCGCCGCGCTGCCATGCTCGACGATCACACCGTTCTCGGTGAAATAGACCACGTCGCTGATTTCCTCGGCGAAGCGCATTTCATGGGTGACCAGCACACAGGTCATGCCTTCCTCGGTCAGCTCACGGATCACTGTCAGCACCTCGCCGACGGTTTCCGGGTCCAGGGCCGAGGTCACTTCGTCGAACAGGATCAGCTCCGGGCGCATCGCCAAGGCACGGGCAATCGCCACCCGTTGCTGCTGCCCACCGGACAGCTGCCCCGGATAAGCATCGGCCTTGTGCTCCATGCGCACCTTGGCCAGCAAGGCGCGAGCATCCTTTTCAGCGTCGACCCGGTTGCGTCCCAGGACCTTGCGCGGGGCGATCACCAGGTTTTCCAGCACCGACAGGTGCGGGAACAGGTTGTATTGCTGGAACACGAACCCGACCCGTTTGCGCAACTCGATGCGCTGGGCTTCCCGGGCCAGGGCGTGGACTTCGGTGGTGCCGACGCGAATGTTGCCGCGCTGGGGCTGCAACAGGCCGGTGATGCAGCGCAGGATCGTCGACTTGCCCGAGCCGGACGGGCCGATGATCGACACGGCCTGGCCTCGGTAGACGTCGAGGTCGACGCCCTTGAGTACCGGGTTGCTGCCAAACGACAGGTGCAGGTCACGCAGGCTGACCAGAGGCTCGGCGACGGTTTCAGTAGAAGGCATAGCGTCGCTCCAGGTATTGGGTCAGACGGGAAATCGGGTAGCAGTAGGCAAAGAACAGCACCAGCAGGCTCAGGTAGATCACCACGGTGAAACCGGTCAGGTTCACGGTGTTGCTGGCGATCTGCGCGGTGTCGATCACGTCATGCACGCCCACCAGGGACGCCAGCGCCGTGCCCATGGTGATGACGGCGTACAGGTTCATCCATGGCGGCAACATGCGTTTGAAACACTGCGGCAAGATGATCGAGCGGAAGATCTGCCCACGGCTGAACGCCAGGGACCGCGCGGCTTCCCACTGGGTGCTGGGGATCGAGGCAATGGCACCACGAAAGATTTCCGCGACGTTGGCGCTGGCCGGCAAGGCCAGGCCGAGGGTGACCTTGACCCAATCGGGGAACGCGACGTAAGTGCTGCCAATCCGAATCTCGAACGGGAACACGTAGGTGGTGAAATAGATCAGCACCAGCCACGGCGCGTTGCGGAAAATCTGCACCCAGATCCGCGCCGGCCAGCGCAACAGGCGCAGTGGCGACAAGACCATGGCGCCGACCAGCAGCCCCACCAGCGAGCCCAGGCCAATGGCCAACAGGCTGATGAGAATGTTCTGGCCGAAACCTGCGATCAGCGCCGGCGACCACTGCAACAAGGCCTTGAGCACTGGGCTGTGAGGGGCGACATAGGCCAGCCAGGCCAGCGCGGCCGCCACCAGCAGCAACTTGCCGAAATGCCGGCGCGGCCATGCCAGCGGCGTGTTCACCAACGAATCAATGGCCATAACCGGGCATCCTCAGGCGCGCTTCGAGGTAACGCCCCACACAATTGACGGTAAAACTCAGCAGGCCGAAAAACGACAGGATCAGGATCATCAACTCCAGCACGTTATCGCTCTGGGTCCAGATCATGATCGCCGCGTAGGTGATATCCCCCACGGCAATGGCCGAGGCCACGGCAGTCATCTTCACCAGATCGATCAGGTTGTTGATCAGCGACGGCAAGGCAAAGCGCAGGGCCAGCGGAAGCTGCACATTCCATAGCAATTGCCGGCTGTTGAAGGCCAGCGAACTGGCGGCTTCCAGGGTCACCGCCGGCACCGCTTCGATCCCGGCCCGCAGTGCTTCGGCATGAAACGCGCCCTTGTGCAAAGAGATCACGATCACCACCCAGGCAAACGGCGTCAGCGGATTGGCCGTGCCGACCGCCTGGGTCAGCAGCATGTTCAGCACCAGGAACGCGCAGTACAGCTGCACCAGGGTCGGGGTATTGCGCGTGACCTCGACGAACACCCGCGCCGGCCTGGCCAGCCACGACCGGCCAGAGGTCAACAGCGCCGCCAGACCGACACCCGCCAACAGGCTGCCGACGATGGTCAACAGGCACAGCAGCACCGTGGTCAGCGCCCCTTGTTCCAGGGTGCCGCGCTGATAGGCATCCAGCAGAAAGTTGTAGTTCAGGCCCAGTCCGGCAGTCCAATGGACGAACACTTCCAGCCAGTGACTCATGGCGCGTCCCTCAATTGGGCGCAGGCGTGCGCGATACGGCGCCCGGCTTCGCTGACGGTTTCGGTCGCGGTGGCAATGGACAAGCGAAACCACGGCGACAAGCCATAGGCGCTGCCTGCCACCCCGGCGACTCCCTCTTCCAGCAAATACGCGACGACATCGGCATCGCTGTCCAGGCGCTGTCCATCCGGACGATAACGCCCCAGCAGACCCGCGCAGCGCACAAACACGAAGAAGCCGCCTTGCGGTTCAAGGACCTCAAGACCGCCAACGTCGCGCAACGCACTCACCAGCACATCGCGGCGGTGTCGATAGGCCGCGACCTGTTCCGGCAGGAAATCGAGGCCCCCCTCGAACGCCGCCAACGCAGCAGCCTGACCCACCGAAGAAGCCCCCGAGGTCGACTGCGACTGGACCACGGCCATGGCCTCGGTCAACACTCGCGGTCCCGCCCCGAAACCAATGCGCCAGCCGGTCATTGCGTAAGTTTTCGACACCCCGCCCACCAGCAGGCAACGCGCCTGCAAATCCGGCGCGACGTTGAGCAGGCTCTGGGCCGGGGACCCGTCGAAGCGGATGTGTTCATAGAGTTCATCCAGCAAGATCAGCACCTGCGGATGGCGCCGCAGGACCTCAGCCAAGGCCTGCAATTCGGCCTCGCTGTACACCGCGCCACTGGGGTTGCCCGGACCGTTGAGAATCAACCAGCGCGTGCGTTCGCCGATGTGTTGTTCGAGCTGCCACGCAGTGAGTTTGCACCCCTGGACCAACCCGCATTCGATGAACACCGGCTCGCCGCCATTGAAGCGCACGCTGTCGGGGAACGACGGCCAGTACGGTGTCGGTACCAGCACTTCATCACCGTCATCCAGGGTCGCGGCGAAGGCATTGAAAATGATCTGCTTGGCGCCGTTGGCAATCACGACGGATTCCAACGGATAGTCCAGGCGGTTTTCGTTGTGCAGCTTGCGTTGGACGGCCACGCGCAAAGCCTTCACGCCGGGCGTCGGGGTGTACTTGGTGGCGCCGGCGGCAATGGCTGCGTAGGCGGCCTGCTTGATGTGTTCGGGGGTGTCGAAATCCGGCTCGCCGGTGGTCAGGTCGAGAATATCCCGACCGCCATCGCGCAGCGCGGTGGCGCGGGATTTGGCGGCGGCATTGGCGGACAGCGAGACACGCTGCACGCGCTTGGACAGACGAAGGGTCATGGTTGCCCTCCCGCCAGGACCTTGCCTGGATTGAGCAGATTGTGCGGATCCAGCGCTTGCTTGATACGGCGCATCAGGTCCAGTTCCACCGGGCTCTTGTAGCGGCCCAGCACATCGACCTTGCGCTGGCCGATTCCGTGTTCGGCGCTGATCGAACCGCCATGGGCATGGGCACTGTCATGTACCAGTTGGCTGAGGGCAGCGTAATGGGCCATGTGCGCCTCGACCGTAGAATCCGCTGGGTGGGCAACGTTGTAGTGCAGATTGCCGTCGCCCAGGTGACCGAAGGTGTAATGCCGCACACCGGGAAAATGCTGCTGCAACAGCGCATCGGTCGCGGCCACGAACGCCACCACCTGGGAAATCGGCACCGAGATATCGTGCTTCATGTTGCGCCCGGCGCGTTTCTGCGCCTCGCTCATGTTCTCGCGCAATTGCCAGAAGGCCTGGCTCTGAGACAGGCTTTCGGCGATCAGCGCATCGGCCAGCAGGCTCTGTTCGAAAGCTTCCCCCAGCACGTGCTCGAAGGTTTCCCGCGCATGGGCTTCGCTGTGGTTGTCCGACAGTTCCAGCAGCGCGAACCAAGGTTGACGGGCACCGTTGAAGGGTCGCGGGCCATCGGGGAACTGCTCGTGCAACAACGCCAGACATTCAGCGCTGAGCAACTCGAACGCCGTCAGGCCCGCGCCGAAACCACTGCGAGCATGGGACAGCAACGCCACGGCTTGCGCCAGCGAGTCGAAGGCCAGCAGCGCGGTGACCTGGGCCTTGGGCCGGGGAAAGAGCTTCAGGGTCGCGGCCGTGATAATCCCCAGGGTGCCCTCGCTGCCAATGAACAAGTCCCGCAAATCGTAGCCGGTGTTGTCCTTGCGCAAGCCGCGCAGGCCGTCCCAGATTTCGCCTTGGGCGGTGACCACTTCCAGGCCCAGGGTCAATTCCCGGGCATTGCCATAGCGCAGCACGGCGGTGCCGCCGGCGTTGGTTCCCAGGTTGCCGCCGAGGGTACAACTGCCTTCGGCGCCGAGGCTCAGGGGAAACAGCCGATCCGCCTCACGGGCAACCTGCTGCACGGTTTGCAGGATGCAGCCCGCCTCGACGGTCAGGGTGTCGTTATCGGTGTCCACGGCGCGTATGCGATTCATGCGGTCCAGCAGCAACAACACGGCGCGACCATCAGCATTCGGGGTAGCGCCGCCCATCAGCCCGGTATTGCCGCCCTGCACCACCACTGGGGTTTGCGACGCCACGCAGGCACGAACCACCGCAGCGACTTCCTCGGTCGTGCCCGGGTGTACGGCGGCGATCACCTGCCCGACGTAACGGCCCTGCTTATCGGTCAGGTAGGTCGCGGCCTCTTCGCTGCTCTGCACGTGTTTCGCGCCGACCAGGGCTTGCAAGGTCAACCACAGCGTTTGACTCATGGCAGCGCCGCCAACGGTGCGGCGTTGCGATATTTCTCATGCAAATCGCGCAGGGCTTGGGACGGTGCCATGCCGGTGCGTTCGCCCAACTGGATCAGCCAACCGCTGCGATGCCATTCGCGCACCACGGCATCGAGCCTGGCCTGAAGATCGTGCTCGCCCTTGCGCAGCCAGATCACCGAATTCGACGGAATCAGGTCCCCCGGCAACGGGATTTCATAGCCTTCCCACTCCGCTTCGCTGAGCAATGCATGCAGGGTCGGGCTCACGTGCACAGCCGCGACACAACCGTTGCCGCGCAACGACAGCAGCGATTCGGACTGGCTGCGGAAGGCCTTGATCTGCGCGCCGTAGGTTTCCTGCAACGGCTTGATAAAGTTGCTGCCCTGGGACACGCACACCGGTTTGTCCTTCAGATCGGCCCATTGGGTCAGGCCCGAGCCCTTGCGAATCAACGCCGCGCCACCGACCTCTTCATAAGGCGTCGGCACGTAGTCGAGGATCTCGGCACGCTCCTCGGTGAACTGCATGTTGGCGATCAGGATGTCGACTTTGCCCTGTTGCAGAAACTGCACGCGGTTCGGCGCCAGCACCGAAACGGTCTGGGCCTCCACGCCCAGGGCCTTGCCGATGCCCTTGGCCAGTTCAACGTTATAGCCCAGGTGCTCGCCGGTCTTCGGATCGATGGTGCCGAAAGGCGCGCCACTGAGCATCACCCCGACGCTGATGACATGGCGTTGCTGGATCTTGTCCAGCGTGGCATCGGCCTGGGCCAGGCTGGCAGCACCGGCGGCGGACCACGCCAGGCACAGGGTGGCCAGGGTTCGAGCAGAGAAAAATGAGGTCATGGGCGGCTACCTTGAACGACGGTCGATGAAGAGGACGGGAAGTGCGGCAGCCGTCAGGCACCGCTGCCCTGGAACTTTTTCTGCAATTCCACCAGGGCCGGCGATGCAGGCGTGATGCGGTTGCGGGTCTGGGCTTCGATCAGCCAGCCGCTGCGGTGCAGTTGCTGGACGATCGGGTCGAGCCTGGCCTGAGTGTCGTTTTCACCCTTGCGGGTCCAGATCACCGAAGGCGCGGGGTTGAGCTCCGGGCTTATGGCGCGATAGCCCTGCCATTCGGCGTTGTCGGCCAGCAGGGGATTGATCAGCGTGGCGTCGTGCACCGCCGCCACGCAGTTGTTACCGCGCAGCGCCAACAGCGATTCCGGAGAGCCCTTGAACGCCTTGATCTCGGCGCCCAGTTCGGTGAGCGGCTTGATGTAGCTGCTGCCCTGGGAGGTGCAGACCGGTTGACTCTTGAGGTCTTCCCAGCGGCTGATCTTGCTGTCCTTGAGCACTGCGGCAGTGCCGCCGACGCGGTAGAACGGCGTGGGCACGAAGCCGAGGATTTCGCCGCGCTCGGCGGTCCATTCCATGTTGGCGATCAGCAGGTCCACCTTGCCCTGCTGCAAGAACTGCACACGGTTGGCCGGCAGTACCGGCACCAGCTCCACCTTGGCGCCCAGTTGTCGGCCCAACTCCTCGGCGAGATCGACGTTCAACCCGCGTGGCTTCTGGGTCGCGGGATCGATGCCGCCAAAAGGACCGCCGGACAGCAGCACGCCGACCACCAGCTCATGGCGTTGCTCGATCTTGTCCAGGGTCGCATCGGCCTGGGCGACGGTGGCGCCCGCCAATGAGATCAAGGCGCCCAGCATCACAGGCAGCAATCGTTTTACAGGTGAGCGCTCGAGCAACATGGATTTCCCCTCATGAAATAGCCGGCGTCCCCCGGCCTGATGAGTGGGCATCCTAGGTATCGCGCGAGGGCGAAGGAAATTCAAATATCGACTATCGTTATAACTCTTCGGGTTTGGTTGTCAGGTGAAAAACGAATAACCGCGTGTTTATTGATCTGAAACACAACCGCATTTAAAACGCTCTCCCCCATACATAAAAATCTGTAATGTTTAACGTTGCATCCTTGATATGAGCACGCCATGTCGACCCTTGATCTCGAATTGCTGCGCACGTTCATCGCCGTGGTCGACCACCACAGCTTCGCCGAGGCCGGCGCTCGACTGGCCCGCACGCAATCGTCCGTCACCCAGCACATGCAACGCCTGGAACACCAGGTCGGCGTGAGCCTGTTCGAAAAGCGCGGCCGGCAGAAGCAACTCACCGAAGCCGGCCAACAGCTGCTGCGTCACGCCCGGCAGATGCTCTCGCTCAACGATGACGTCCTCAATTCCTTGCGCGAGAGCAGCCTGAGCGGCGTGTTGCGCATCGGTTCGCCCCATGACATCGCCGACACCATCCTGCCACCGATCCTCAGCCACATCGCCCGCTCGGCCCCGCGCCTGCGCCTGGAAATCGATGTCGGCCGCAGCCCGTTCCTGATGGACGACCTGCACCGGGGCAAGGTCGACATGATCATCTCCACGCGCCAGGATCCGAACCTGGAAGGCTTCGCCTTGCGTACCTCGCCGGTGTGGTGGATCTGCTCGGCGCAGTACCAGCACAACCCCGGCGAACCGCTGCCGCTGATTCTGGTGGATGAGCCGAGCATCTATCGGCGCTACGCGCTGGAGGCCCTGGAACGCGCCAACATTCCCTGGCGCCAGGCCTACCTGGCGTCGAACCTGATCGGCATCAAGGCTGCCACCCGCGCCGGCCTGGGGGTCACGCCACGCAGCATGGAAATGCTCGGCCCGGATATGCGGGTGTTGGGAGAAAACGATGGTTTGCCGCGGATGCCGGACGTGACCTATCACCTGTGGATCCGCGCCAATACGGTCAACCCGCTGGTGCGTCGCGCCTATGAGTTGATCAGGACCAGCCAAGGCCATTAAGTATTTTTTTTCAGCCGCCAAACAGGACGTAAGCCATGCCCAGCATTCACTTCAGCCGGATCGTCGATCTCAGCCACCTGATCACGCCGGACATTGCGCTCTGGCCCAACGACCCGCCCGTGGCATTCAATACCGAGGCTTCGCTGGAGAAGGATGGGTATTACCTGCGCAGCTTCAGCATGGGCGAGCACAGCGCCACGCACATGAATGCGCCGAACAGTTTCGAGACCGGCGCCATGGGCATCGATGGCTACGCCCCTGAATCGCTGGTCCGGCCAGCGGTGGTCGTGGATCTGGCGCAGCATGTCGGCGACAACCCTGACTACGTTATTGGCCTACAAGACATAGAGCGCTGGGAACAGACACACGGCCCAATTCCCGAAGGTTGCGTGGTGCTGTTCCACACGGGTTGGCAATCGCGCTGGGCGGATCCGGGCCGTTTTTTCAACCAGGATGAGCGAGGCCTGCACTTCCCTGGCGTTGGCGCCGCCGCTACTCGCTTCCTTCTGGAAGAGCGGCGTATCGCCGGGATCGGGATTGACACTCACGGCGTGGACCCGGGGCAGGAAACGACCTTTGCGAGCAACCGGCTGGTGCTGCAACGGCGCGGCATCATCCTTGAGTGTTTGAACCAACTTGATCAGCTTCCGGCCACTGGGTGCACGCTGGTGATTGGCGTGCTGCGCCTTCAGGCTGGCTCTGGTTCACCGGCGAGTGTGCTGGCGTTTGTTCCTTGAGGCTCGCTCAATAATTGAAGTCGTGCCCCAGTTCCTTCTGCATCCACTCCAGAAAGCGCCGGACCCGGGGGAAGTTGGCGTGGGCCCGGGGAAACACCAGGTGATGCGCGGTGATCGACGCACTCAGGTCCGGCGCCACCTCCACCAGCGCACCGCGCTCAAGGTAGTCCTGGGCCAGCAGCGTGCTTTCCAGGGCAAAGCCAAGCCCGTGACTGGCAGCCTCCAACGTCATGTAGGAACGGTCGAAGCTCAGGGTGTAGGGTTTCTCGGGCCGCGACAGACCGTGCTGGGCAAACAACTGCGGCCACTTGATCAGGGTCGCCTCCGACAGGATCAGCTCGCGGTCGAGCAGATCCGCCACCGCCCGGATCGGCCGCTTCGCCAACAGCTTTGGAGAGGCCAGCACCGCGATCCTTTCGTTGCGCACCGTGCGCACTTCGAAGCTCGGCCAGTTGGGCATGCCATGGCGGATATCGACGTCGATCTTGTCGCGGCTGAAGTGTAGTGATTCGTAGGAACACGACAGGTTGAGCTGGATATCCGGATGGCTCTCGCGGAATTGCTCCAAGCGTGGCATCAGCCACAGCAGTCCGAAGCTGGGGGACGAGTGCAGGCGCAGGCAATCGAGGCTGACATCGCTGGCCGCGCGGTCGGTGGCCACCGCCAGGCTGTGGAGGATGCCGGAGACCTCGGTCAGGTACTGCTCGCCCACCGGGGTCAGGGTCACGCCCCTGGCCGTGCGAAAAAACAATTGGCGGCCGATCATCGATTCGAGCTTGGCCAGTTGATGGCTCACCGCCGAGGGGGTCAGTTCGAGCAATTCGGCGGCGCGGGCGACGTTGCCAAAGCGCGCCGTCTGCTCAAAGGCCTGAATGGCTTTCAGGGGCGGCAGCACGACAGGTGAGTCTTCAGGTAAGCGCATGATTATTGTTATTCCGCTGCAAGTCTTGTCATTCGGGCACTGGACTATTCAACCATCCCACTAGGATGCTGGCGAGTGCTGAATTTTTTTCAGCATCGAGTGACTTTCGCGTTATTGCTCAGGGCGCCGGCGCGGAACACAGTGAGTCATCGGTTCATGGCCGAATGTCTCCCATAACAACAATCCCATAACAACAATCAGAGGTGCCCTCCATGCTTCTTCAAGGCAAAGTCGCGATCATCACCGGTGCTGCCTCGGCACGAGGTATCGGCCGTGCGACAGCGACCACGTTTGCGCAACATGGCGCCCGAGTGGTGATTCTCGACCTGGACGCATCCGCCGCCCGTGATGCTGCCGCCTCCCTGGGCGAAGGTCACTTGGGCCTCGCCGCGAACGTCGCGGATGAACAGCAAGTTCGCCAGGCCGTCGCGATCATCGTCGAACAGTTCGGTCGCATCGACGTGCTGGTCAATAACGCCGGCATTACCCAACCGCTCAAGACCCTCGATATTCGCGGCGCGGACTATGACAAGGTGCTGGACGTCAGCCTGCGCGGCACCTTGCTCATGTCCCAGGCGGTGATTCCGGTGATGCGCGAGCAGCGCGCCGGGAGCATCGTCTGCATGTCCTCGGTGTCCGCCCAACGTGGCGGTGGTATCTTCGGTGGCCCGCACTACAGCGCTGCCAAGGCGGGCGTGCTGGGCCTGGGCAAAGCCATGGCCCGGGAACTGGGGCCGGACAACGTGCGAGTCAACTCGATTGCGCCGGGACTGATTCACACCGACATCACCGGCGGCCTGATGCAGGACGATCGCCGTCACGCGATCATCGACGGCATTCCACTAGGACGCCTGGGTGAAGCTCAGGATGTCGCCAACGCAGCGCTGTTCCTGGCCAGCGACCTGTCCTCCTATCTGACCGGCATCACCTTGGACGTGAACGGCGGGATGCTGATTCACTGATAACACTGGCGGGCTGCGAGGCCCGTACGGTTCTGGATCGAGACGCAGCCGGGCCCATGGTCTGGCGGTCAATAACAACAAGAGATCAGACCCTCATGACCACCCTATCGCTCGAAGCGGTTTCGACCGTGCGCACCAACGCCTATCGCAAGACTGCCTGGCGCCTGATGCCGTTCCTGATGCTGTGCTACCTGTGTGCCTACCTGGACCGGGTCAATGTCGGCTTCGCCAAGTTGCAGATGATGAACGACCTGGCCCTCAGCGAAACCGTCTACGGCCTGGGCGCCGGTATGTTCTTCATCGGCTATTTCCTCTGCGAAGTGCCCAGCAACATCATCCTGCACAAGGTCGGCGCACGCGTCTGGATCGCCCGGATCATGATCACCTGGGGCCTCATTTCCGCGCTGTTCGCCTTCGTCGAAACCGCCTGGCAGTTCTATGCCCTGCGCTTTCTGCTCGGCGTCGCCGAAGCCGGTCTGGCACCGGGCCTGTTGCTGTACCTGACCTACTGGTTCCCGTCCTATCGGCGTGCCCGCATGACCGTGTTGTGGTTCATCGCCATTCCGCTGTCGGGCATGGTCGGTGGCCCGCTCTCCGGCTGGATCATGAACCATTTCGCCGGTCTGCACGGCTGGGCCGGATGGCAATGGATGTTCGTACTGGAAGCCATCCCTACCGTGGTTGTGGGCCTGCTGGTACTGAGTTATCTCAAGGACGGGGTGCACCAGGCCAGTTGGCTGGACGACGACGAAAAAGCCCTGATCAGCCGCGAACTGGCCGAAGACGATCAGCGCAAAGTCACACACGCCTCGGTGGGCGAGTTCATTCGCGACCGTCGCCTGTGGCTGCTCGCCGGAATCTACTTCTGCGTGGTGATGGGCCAGTACGCAATCACCTTCTGGTTGCCAACACTGGTGCGCAACGCCGGGGTTTCCGATCCGCTGCACATCGGTTTCCTGACCAGCCTGCCCTACCTCTGCGCGATTGCCGCGATGCTGCTGGTGGGGCGCAGCGGCGACAAGCACCGCGAGCGGCGCTGGCACCTCATCGGGCCGATGATCGCCGGCGCCCTGGGCCTGACCCTCGCCGCGTTGCTGGGTGGCCACGTCCTGCTGTCGATCCTGAGCCTGTGCCTGGCGGCGTCGGGGATCCTGTCCGCTTCCTCCATGTTCTGGATGCTGCCCACCACCCTGCTGGGCGGCGTATCCGCCGCCGCCGGGATCGCCGCGGTCAACAGTTTCGCCAACCTCGCGGGCTTCTGCTCGCCCTACCTGATTGGCTGGATTACCACCCAGACCGGCTCCAGCGCCATCGGCATGTACCTGATTACCGGCGTGCTGCTGGGCGGTGCGTTGCTGGTGCTGCGCATTCCCGCCGCCCTGGTCAATCGTTGAGTTACCGGAGTCTTATCATGACCAACCTTGCTCCCCACACCACGTCCATGTCACTGGCCGAACGCGCCCACAACATCCGTCACCATGCATTGCGCATGGGGCAGGTCCAGGGCCAGGGCTATGTCGGCCAGGCTTTGGGGGCCGCCGATCTGCTGGCGGTGTCGTACTTCCACGCCCTGAACTATCGGCCCGAAGATCCGGAATGGGAACAACGCGACCGCTTCTACCTCTCCATCGGTCACTACGCGATTGCGCTGTACGCGGCGTTGATTGAAGCCCGGATCATTCCCCTGGATGAATTGGAAACCTACGGCGCTGATGACAGCCGCCTGCCCATGTCAGGCATGGCCGCCTACACGCCGGGCATGGAAATCACCGGCGGCTCGCTCGGCCAGGGCCTGGGCATCGCCGTCGGCGCCTGCCTGGGATTGAAGCGCAAAGGCTCGTCCTCCTTCATCTACAACCTGCTGTCTGACGGTGAGTTGAACGAAGGTTCGACCTGGGAAGCGGTGATGTCGGCGTCCCACTGGAAGCTCGACAACCTGATCGCCATCGTCGACGTCAACAACCAACAGGCCGATGGCTATTCGAGCGAAATCCTGTCGTTCGAACCGATCGTCGATCGCTGGCAGGCCTTCGGCTGGTTCACCCAGCGCGTCGATGGCAACGACCTGGATGCCCTGGTCGCCGCCTTCGACGCCGCACGCAATCACTCCGGCGCACAACCGCGGGTGATCATCTGCGACACCCGCATGGGCAAGGGCGTGCCGTTCCTGGAAAACCGCGAGAAAACCCATTTCATCCGCGTCGAAGAACACGAGTGGGACCTGGCGCTGAGCAATCTTGAAGAAGGAAAGAACCTATGAGCCACGCTGCCAATACCCCGATTGCGACCCGCGAGCCGGCGAAGAAGCGCCTGACCACTTCGGCGATGATTGCCTCGATTGCCGCCGAAGGCCAGGCCACCAAATCCGCGCCCTTCGGCCATGCCCTGGCGGCACTGGCTGAGCAGCGCCAAGACATCGTCGGCTTGTCTGCCGACCTGTCCAAGTACACCGACTTGCACATTTTCGCCAAGGCCCACCCGGAGCGTTTCTATCAGATGGGCATGGCCGAACAGCTGCTGATGAGCGCGGCCGCCGGCATGGCCCGCGAGGGCTTCGTACCGTTCGCCACGACTTATGCGGTGTTTGCCTCTCGGCGCGCCTATGATTTCATCTGCATGGCCATCGCTGAGGAAAACCTCAACGTCAAGATCGTCTGCGGCTTGCCGGGCCTGACCACCGGCTACGGCCCTAGCCACCAGGCCACCGACGACCTGGCGATCTTCCGCACCATGCCTAACCTGATGGTCATCGATCCGTGCGACGCGTTGGAAATCGAACAGGCCGTGCCGGCCATCGCCGCGCACCAGGGCCCGGTCTATATGCGCTTGCTGCGCGGCAACGTGCCGCTGGTGCTGGACGAGTACGGCTACCAGTTCGAGATTGGCAAGGCCAAGACCCTGCGTACCGGCAACGATGTGCTGATCATTTCCACCGGGCTGATGACCATGCGGGCGCTGGAAGCGGCCAAACAGTTGCAGGCCGACGGTGTCGATGTTGCGGTACTGCATGTGCCGACCATCAAGCCGCTGGACGAGCAAACCATTCTCGCCGAAGCCCGCAAGCCGGGGCGGCTGGTGGTGACGGCGGAAAACAGCTCGGTGATCGGTGGGCTTGGCGAAGCCGTGGCGACGGTCCTGCTGCGCAATGGCGTGACGCCGACGTTCCGCCAGATCGCCTTGCCAGACGCCTTCCTCGATGCCGGCGCCCTGCCGACCTTGCATGATCGCTACGGCATCTCGACTCAGGCGGTTTGTACGCAGATCAAGGCCTGGCTGTAACGCAGGGCGCGGGGTTCCTTCACCGGAGCCCCGCTGCCCGAAGCAAAGGAACCCGCACTTTGAAGCCAGAAGAACTGCTCGACCCGGCGTTTCACAGTTTCATGACTCCGAGCGCGGAACGCTGGTCACTGGGCACCCTGCCCGCCATTCGCACCCGCGTGCATTCGACGTTTAAACCAGCACATCGCGCACGGTGCACGCAGACCTGGCTCTCGGGCCTGGACGGCGAACGGCTGCGCCTGTGTCTTTATCGACCGGCGATGTGTTTTAGCAAAACGCCGCTGCCGGCGATCTTGTATCTGCACGGCGGTGGCTTCGTGCTCGGCAGGCCGGAAATGGCCGATGATTATCTGGCTGACCTGGCCGACGAGCTGCAGGTGCTCATCGTCGCGGTGGATTATCGGCTGGCTCCCGAACAGGCCTTTCCCGGGCCGCTGGAAGATTGCTATGCGGCGCTTGGCTGGATGTTTGCCAATGTCCAGGACTTGAACCTCGACCCGCAGCGCATTGTGGTCATGGGTCATAGCGCCGGCGGTGGGTTGGCCGCGGCGTTGGCGATCATGGCGCGCGACAGGCAGCAATACCCGATTGCCGCTCAGGTGCTTGTTTATCCGATGCTCGACCATCGTACGGGGTCGGCAGGTTCGCCCTACTCCAATCCCAATACCGGTACCTTCAGTTGGCTGCCGGCGCAGAATCAGTTCTGCTGGGCGTGCCTGCGTGGCGGCTATCGGCTGGATGATGAGCGCGTTGGTTGGTTTTCTCCGGCGTTGGAGCAGGAGCTCGGTGGACTGCCGCCCTGCTTCCTGTCGGTCGGGGCGCTGGATTTGTTTGTCGATGAGGATGTGGCTTACGCGATGGGGTTGGCTCGGGCGGGTGTGGGGTTGGAATTGCATGTCTATCCGGGGGCGCCGCATATGTTTGACCAGGTGCCTGGGCGCATTACTACGCAGGCGGTGGTTGATGTTGTTCGGGCGTTAGGGGAGTTTTTGAAACGGAGTTGAAGAATTAAAAATGAGGCGGCCTGACTGCCGGCCTTTTTTTCCGGTGTACCCGGTCCACTGTGGGAGCGAGCCTGCTCGCGATGGCGGCTTGGCAGGCAGTATGGGTTTTTCTGACCGGGTACATATCCGTTGCTGCGGTAACGGCGGCTTAGGATTCCGCCCTTACGGCGGCTTACTTTTGATAGAGCGCAAAAGTAAGCAAAACGCTCTCGCCCCACCACTGGGCACCTCGCCTAGGCTCGGTGTTCCCTCACTCCGGCATTGCTCCGTGGGCCCGCCGCGAAGGGCCCTCCATGGCCCTGCGCGGCCAACCCGGCATCCATGCCGGGTTGCCCACTGCGCAATGCCTGCGTTCGGCCCTTGTGGTTGATGGGGCGTCCAAGATCAAAAGCAAAAGCAAAGCAAAGCAAAGCAAAGCAAAGCAAAGCAAAGCAAAGACAAGGCGGCCTTGCAGCCGGCCCGTCTCGCCCGGCTGTACCTAAGCCCCCTGTGGGAGCGAGCCTGCTCGCGATGGCGGTGGGTCAGTTAACTCTGTGTTGACTGGCCTGACGCCATCGCGAGCAGGCTCGCTCCCACAGGGGCCGGGGTGTTCTCGGGATTCAAGTTCACTACAGATCATTGTGGGAGCGGGCTTGCTCGCGAAAGCGGTGGGTCAGTTAACTCGGTTTCGACTGACCTGACGCATTCGCGAGCAGGCTCGCTCCCATAGGGGTGGGATGTACTTGCTCCCACGTTAGGGCGTGTCAGAGGAGGCTTTTACCGCTGTTCAACCATGTCCAACGCCCGGTTCGCCAGCAGCAGGCCCAATTCGATCATCTGCTGCACGCCCAGCGCTATATGGCGTCGCGAACCTTGGAGGTCGAATGTCAGGTCACCGAGCATGGCGTTGGCCGAGGCCAGGGTTTCGCTGAGGTTGGCGAGCAGGCATTCGGCGTCGACGTTGGGGGCGATGATGAACAGGGTGTCGGGGTTGTTGGGTGGTTCCTGGTCGGCCTTGGGCTTGAGGTAATAGTCCAGGGCGCGGGTGGCCGCTTCGTCGAGCTTTTGGGTGTTGGCGGACTGAGCGCGGGATGTGTGGTTGTCTGGGGGATTCGGAGTTTTCTTGGCCATGCTTTGGGATCCTTGAAGTTGAGCCACCACTCACTCGCGACTAAACGAGGGGTGGCAGCTGTACGCAGGTTAGTCGACCGGGGATCCAAGGAACCGGCGCGCCCGAGGGCGCCCTGCGCACAGCTACCTTCAAGTGCAGGAATAAAGAGACCTGACTGGATGGAGCAGTGAGCACCTTGGAATACCGAGCGACTAAACCCGATCACTGACGGTCAGTGACAAGAACAAAACTACCGGCGTGCTCCAAGGCGCACAAGCCGGCGGATTCTGGCGTAGTTGTAGGCAGAGGCGCAAGACAACGTAGCCTCCTGTGGCAAATCTGAAGGACGGATCGGGCATCTTCCCAAAAGGTTGTAGGGGAAATCCCCCAAACGCCAGAACGCCACATAAGTCGAGATGGAATCGAACCTGTGGCGAGGGAGCTTGCTCCCGCTGGGCTGCGCAGCGGCCCCAAGCTTTTTACGGCTGCTGCGCAACCGAGCGGGAGCAAGCTCCCTCGCCACGGGGGGGGGTGGATCACACGGAGTCGGTAACCGATCCTTTGAGTGCCAACCCCATCTTGTGCTGCAACTCGCCTTCGGAAAACGGCTTGTGCAGCACCGGGTAGTCGGCGAACTCGGCAGGCACGCCGCTGGCGCCATAGCCGGTGCTGAATAGAAAGGCGATGCCGCGATGGCGCAGGATCTGCGCCACCGGGAACACTCGCTCGCCGGCCAGGTTGACGTCGAGGATGGCGAGGTCGATCTGTGCCGTGCTGGCCCGATCCAGTGCTGCCGCAAGCCGGGCGACCGAGGCGACGATTTCGCAGCCCAGGTCTTCGAGCATTTCCTCGATCAGCATGGCAATCGCCCCTTCGTCCTCGACAACGAGCACCCGGACTCCGGCGAATGGCGTCATGCCTAGGCCCCGATCAGGAATGAGAAGTGGCAGCGAACGCCTTCCGGGGCGAAGATGAGGTCAAACGTGCCGCCCAGGTCGCGTTCGATGCAGCGTTTCATCAGGCGAGACCCCAGCCCTTCCCGCTCCGGCTGCAACACCCGCGGCCCACCGCGCTCGCGCCAGTCCAGGGTGAACAGGGTGCCGTCGGGTTGCGCTTGCAACTGCCAGGTGACGGACAACGTGCCTGTCTCCACCGACATTGCACCGTACTTGAGCGCGTTGATCGCCAGTTCGTTGAGGGTCATCGTCAGATTGAGCGCGACCCGGGTGCCGATGTCGATGGACGGGCCCTCGACGACGATCCGCTGTGGATCGCTGCCGAATACCGGCATCAGGACTTCCTGGGCCAGGGAGTCCAACGGGGTGTTGCCCCAGTGACGGCGGGTCAGCAGATCATGGGCGCGGGACAACGCCAGGAGGCGCGCCTCGAAGCGTTTGTATCCGTCTTTCGCGTCCTGTGCGTCACGTGCGGTCTGGACCGCCAGGGATTGCACGGTGGCGAGGGTGTTCTTGACCCGATGATTGAGTTCGTCGATCAGGGTCTTCTGACGATTCTCGGCCTGCTTGCGCTCGGTGATATCCACCAGCATGTTGATCGCGCCCACCAGATTTCCCTCGGCGTCATGCAAGGGGGTGGGATACGGAGCGAAGGGTACGCGGGTGCCGTCCGGACGCTCGGCAATGGCTTCGACGCCACGTATCGGCCGGTTTTCCTTCAAGGCCACCGCCATCGGGCACTGGTCGTGGGGTAGCGGTGTTTCGTCGTTATTGAAGAGTTTCCAGGTCACGCACCACATGTCGCCCAGCTCAGGGGTGCGACCGGAGAGCTCGACCGCGGCCCGATTGTAGAACGTGATGCGGCCTTCGGCGTCCGTCGTATAGACAGCAGCGGGCAAGGCTTCGAGCAGGTTGCGCATGTGCCGCTCGCTCTCGCGGACCTGCAGTTCCATGCGCCGCGCCGCAGTCACATCCTGAAGGACTCGCACGCCATAGCGAAACTGGCCGGCCGCATCGCGTACCGAGGAGCTGTGTACGTCCAGGTAGAGGACCTGGCCATCGGGTCTCACGGCGCGCTTGCGCAACACATAGCTGTCCATTTCGCCGGCCACCTGCCGTGCGTATGAAACAGCGTCCTCATTGATGCATTCCGGATGGGTGTAGTCGAGGAAGGACATTGCCAACAGCTCTTCCCGCGAGCGCCCGAGCATGTTGCACAAGGCATCGTTCACCCGCAGCAGATGACCGTTGGCATCGGCCTCGGCGATGCCGATAGTGGCCGCTTCGTACGTGGCGGCCAGACGGCTATCGCTCTCCTGGCGCGCCGTCTCGGCGGCGTGCATGCAAGTCACATCGATGGTGAAGCAGCGCGTGTTGAACAGCTTGCCGGCTTCGAAACGGCCATTGGAGGTGATGGTGACGTGCTTGATCGAACCGTCCTTGGCCTTCAGGCGCGCCGGATAGCTTTCCAGGCAATCGCCGCTGCTGAGTTTGCTGAGGATGTCGCCGATCACCGGCTCGTCGGCATGGAATTCAGTGATGTGACGGCCAATGTATTCGTCCGCCGAGTAACCCAGCAACGCCAGCTCAGCCTTGTTGGCGCGCAGGATGATGCCGTCGCCACTGACAATGTGCAGGCCCACCGCGCTGTTTTCGAAAAAGTCTTCGAGGTCGGCACTCTTGTGCCGCAGTTCCTCGGCCACGGCGTGATGCGCCGTGACATCCTGGAAGCAGTTGATCGCGCCTTGGATGACGCCACGTCGATCCCTGAGCACGCGGATGTTCATCAGCGCGACGAAGCGCGAACCGTCGGGGCGCTGGATGATGACTTCCTGGTTGCGCGCCGTGACACCGGCGCTGAGGGCCTGGGCGATCGGGCACTCGTCAAAGGCCAGCGGCGTGCCGTCCATCATGAACAGGCGATGGGAGCCGCAGAAGCGGTCACCGTTTTCCCCGAGCACCGGCGTACGCCCCCACAGCCCGGCCGCCTCGCTGTTGTACCTGACGAGCCACCCGTCGCGATCACACAGGTACACCGCCCCGGGAATGGCTTCGAGCGCGTTTTCGCCAATGGAAAACAGGCTTTCGTATTCGCTCGGCGCCAGTGTTTCCCTGGGCAGCTCTTCAATGTTCGACATCAGTCATCCTCGGTCTTTTCACGGTGCTGCAATGGACTCTAGATACCTATTGTCGGCAGGAGTTCAGGTGGAACTGCGCACCATTGCCCTCGCCCGTCAAAAACCGAACAGGGCTTGAGGCGCCTGGATCATCAATGCATGCATCAGCGGCGCCGGACACTGCAAGGCCTGCAACTGCTTCATCACTGCCTCAAAACCGGCGACCTGCGGTCCCCGCCAACAGTTTCCGACGCTTGACGGCGGACAAACCTCTACTACTCTCAGAATCAGCCGTGATCCGAGCTCCTTAGGGGCTTAAATGACGATAACGAGCGAGCAGTCGAGAGCGGCAAGTGCGCTACTGCTGTGGGATTCGAAGGCGGGCTGAAGCTGAACATACCCAGCCCAGGTTGCAGTTATCACAACAGCACTTCTCAGGATAGCTCCATGGAGAGTGCGTGATGAACAAAACCTATAATTTGCTTGTGAAGTTCACTCCGGACAGTATTTCCAAAGTAATAAATGGAAAGATATTCTTTAATGAATCAGAAAAAATATCAAAGCAGGCGAGCTTTTTATCTTATCTAGAATATCACCATGCCATTCCAGACCTGGCAAAGACAGGCGAAATAAAAAACGAAGAAAACAGTATTGACTTCTCCCAATACAAGGGACTCGTTTATATCAAAAATGCCCCGTCCATGTCATTTGAAGAATTGCAGCGCCTCGCAACGGCGTTGAAGGATATGGACATTGTAGAGTATGTCGAGATCGAGCCAGTCGAGCCTCAGCTCGATCCCGTCGGACCTGGCCCGACGCCGTCAGGCGAATGTATGTCGGCAGCCCCCACCAGTACAACTCCGAATTTTGTTGATCGGCAGGATTATCTCCAAGGTGATTCGGGATCGAATGTTATCGGTGTCGATGCCATGAATGCTTGGCGAATATTTGAGGCTACAGGGCAAGGGATTAGATGTGCAGATATCGAAAACGGCCATTTTGCTTACGATCATGAAGATCTGGAAGGCTCCAATTTTATAGAGCTCGTTCCAATGCCCGGTGGAAATACTAATGATCACGGCACCGCAGTTGCTGGTATCGTCTTTGCTAGAAACAATGGATTTGGCATGCTGGGCGTCGCCTACGATGTAGATGTATTTTATGGAATTTCACAGGGGCCTCTTGGCCGCGTTGGTGGTATTGCCGAGGGCTTGAAGCATTTAAGGGCAGGAGACGTGTTTATATATGAAATGCAAACTGGCGGCCGTGAGAACGAACTCGTACCCGCTGACTTCAATAGAGGCGTTTGGGATATAACGAAACAGGCCACCGATGCTGGAATTATTGTTGTCGCCGCCGCCGGTAACAGCGGTGAAGATTTAGACCATCCGTTTTATGACGAGTATCGAAGTCGTGGGGACAATGGGAGCATTCGCGTCGGCGCTGGAACACGGACAGGCCGTAATTGCTTCTATTTTTCCACATATGGCAGCCCGATACATTTACAGGGGTGGGGCGATGGCTATGTAGCTACTTGCGGCATTGGTGACCTTTTTAATGAGGGACGTACGAAGACTTATACCTCAGTTTTTTCAGGAACCTCTGCGGCCACAGCAGTTGTAGGAGGAGCCATTATTGCGGTGCAGTCATGGTTTAAAAAGACTGGCACAGTAATAACGCCAAGACAAATGAGAGAGCTATTGATTCGGACGGGGACACCTCAAGGAACAGGTGGGCATATCGGTCCACTCCCCCATATCGTGAACGCCATTGCTTCACAGTCTGCGGTCGAACTGCCGGTGCCGGTGATCTAAAAAGGCCTACAGCCGCCAGCTTGATCCTCTGGCGGCGGTGGCCTCGCTGACGATGCATGTGCCGCAATACGATGGTATGGCAAGTGCAGCCCCCTACACTGCTGCGCGCCTCAAAACTTGAAGAGTGCCTGGGGTGCCTGGACCGTTAATGCATGCATCAGCGGCGCCGGACACTGCAAGGCCTGCAACTGTTGCATCACGGTGTCGAAACCGACGCTTTGCTCATGCTGGGTGTGCGGCCAGTCACTGCCCCACACCAGCCGCCGCGGGCCAAAGCTCTGTTCGAGCAACGCCAACGAAGCTTTGGCGAACTCAAGGTTCTGTTGATCGCTACCGGCCAACCGGTAGATGCCCGACACCTTCATCCACAACTGCCCGCCCAGCCCCAGCTCCAGCAGCTCGGCAAAATCAGCCTGGTCGACACCCAGGCGCGCATCCGGACGGCCGAAGTGATCGATGACCAGTTGAATGCCAAACGGCATCAACTGACGGATCAACCCCGGCAGGTCTTCAAGCTGGCGGTGCAGCTCGACATGCCAGCCCAGTTGCGCGATATGGGCGAAGAAGTCTTTCCAGGCGACGTCGCGAAAATCAGGCAGGACCTTGCCCATCAGGTTCAGACGCACACCCACCACACCCTGGCGAGCCATATCGTCCATGACGGCGCGACTGACATCGCGATCCAACACCACGACACCACGCAACTGCCGGGGCGCCTGGCGCAGCGCCGCCAGCAGGTAGCTGTTGTCGGTGCCGAGAAAGCTTGGTTGCACCAGCACGCCGTGGCTCAGGCCATGGGCTTGCAGGTGTTCCAGGTACTGGGCGAGCGTGGCGTCATAGTCGGGCGCATAACGCCGTACGTTGGCCAGGTTCAGTTCACGGCTGAACACATGGGCATGGGCATCGATGCCGGTGATCGGCGTGGTAGGGGTATCAGGCATGGACTTCATTTATCCGAAAAAGGCTCGTCAGGTCTGCAGTGTCGTCTCACCCAAAGCGTGCCTGACTCATTGTGGCGAGGGAGCTTGCTCCCGCTTGAGTGCGAAGCGCTCATAAAGTAGGGCTGCTGCGCACCCCAGCGGGAGCAAGCTCCCTCGCCACAGGTTCAGTGACCGCCTTGAATTAACAGCGTTGCATCAGGCACGTGCACCCTGATTATCAAGGGTTGGAGTTGGTGCAGATTCGGCCGAGGCCTCCAGGCTCCGCCCTCGGGTCTCCGGCAGGCACAGCGCCGCGAGCACCGCCACGCCATAGGCGATCCCGGCGTCGATGCCGATGGCCGAGCCCAGGGACATGGAGTCGCTCATGTGCCCCACCAGGAACGGGAATATCGCCGAGAGCACCCGGCCGAAGTTGTAGCAGAACCCCACGCCGGCGCCGCGCACGTCTGCCGGGTACAACTCATTGAACAGTGCCCCTAGGCTCGCCGGGATGCCGGCCGCGAAGAAGCCCAGCGGGAAACCGAGGAACAGCATCTGGGTATTGGTCAGTGGCAGGAATACATAACACTGCACGGTCACGACGCAGCACAGGGCGAACAGGACGATGTTCTTGCGCCGGCCGATGCGATCGATCAACAGGCCGCTGACCACGCAACCGCACCAGAAGGCGAAGATGATCACCGCCAGGTAGCCGCCGGAATTGAGGACCGACAGGTTGCGTTCGGTCTTGAGGAAGGTCGGCAGCCAGGTCATCACCGCGTGGTAGCCGCCGTGCGCGCCGAGCCCCAGCAGCCCGCCGAACAACGTCACGCGCAGCAGCTCTGGGCGGAAGATGCCGCTCAGGGATTTGAAGAAGCTCTTCGGGATCGCCTGGTCTTTTTGCAGGCGCTGGTAACTGTCAGGCTCCTCGACGTTGCGACGGACCCAGATGATCAGGAACGACGGCAGCAAGCCCACGATGAACATCACCCGCCAGGCCATGTCCTGAGGCACGAACGAATAGATCAGCGTGAAGACCCCGACTGCCATCCCCCAACCCACCGCCCAGGCACTCTGCACGGTGCCCATGACTTTGCCGCGGTATTTGGGATTAATGGTTTCAGCCATCAGCACCGCGCCGGCGGCCCATTCCCCACCGATCCCGAAGCCCTGCAGCGCCTTGACGATCAGCAACTGATGAAAGCCGGTGACAAAGGCCGATAGAAAAGTGAAGAACGAGAACCAGAGGATCATCCATTGCAGCGTGCGCACCCGACCGTAGCGGTCCGACAGCGTCCCACCGACCCAGCCGCCCAGCGCCGAGGTGACCAGCGTGACGCCGCTGATCAATCCCGCATCGCCCTTGGACAAGGCGAACGCGGCGATCAGCGCCGGGATCGCCAGGCCGAACATTTGTACTTCCAGGGCGTCGAGCGACCAGCCGCCGAAGCAGGCCCAGAACGTCTTGCGCTCACGCGCGGTGATTTGGCGATACCAGCTGAACATGTTTCTTATCCTTATCAGTCGAACGAAAGGCAGCCGAGAGCGAACCGCGCCGCTACAGGGCCAGTGAAGGCAAACAAAAACGCTCAGGACAGCGGCGAGCGATGGGCCGCTGAACGTGCCGCTAATCCGGCCGGATCAGCGGATTTCCACCTGGTAACGGAAGTGCTCGGCACGCCCGCGGGAGCGCCGCCACTCCAAGGGGTTGCCGGCGTAGTCACGGGCCAGACGCTCAATCACAACCACCGGGCTGTTGACCGGCACCTGGAGCAATCGCCCGTGCACCTCGTTCACCGATTCGGCGGTGAGGGTTTCTTCGGCGTAGGCGACGACCTGTCCGCAGGTCTCTTCATAGATGGGGTAAAGCAATGGCCCTTTCTGGTCCAGGTCGATTTCCAGCAACGGCTGGAAGCGGCTACGGGGCAGCCAGATTTCTTCGGCGAGCACCGGCTCCACATCCAAGAGACGCACCCGGACGATGCGGATCACCGGCGCATCGACCAGCAGCCCCAATACCTGGGCCACCGCTGAAGGCGCGGCCATGGGCTCGATGGACAGAATGCGACTCTCCGGAACGCGGCGCTCACCGGACGCGCTTTGAAAACGGAAGAAGCGGAACAGCGACGATTGAAACTGTGGCCGACGAATGAAGGTGCCACGCCCCTGCTGACGCTCCAGGACGCCTTCGCTGACCAGCGCATCGATTGCCTTGCGCACGGTGCCGGTAGACAGCTGGTATTCGGCGGAAAGCGCAGCCTCGGTGGGAATCGCCTCCCCCGGACGCCAACGGTTGTTGGCGATCTGTTCAGCCAACTGATCGCGTAGGCGTTGATAGAGCGGCAGGCGGACGTCACTGGAGAGAGCGTTCATTGACCTTATTCACCTTGTTATCTAGTCATATATATGAATATGGGGAGCGAGTATTTGCCTGCGCCCGGTGAGTTGTCAAGAAAGCCTGCAAATCTGCTTGACCAACGGTGGCGACACCCTCTCGACTCGGCGACGGATAGACCCCCGGCCTGGGGGCGTAGTACAGTGCTCGAAAGCCGATAAATATCCACTTTGAGATGACTGCAGGATCTGAAGGTCAGGTGCCTTGCACAGCGTCATCCCTCTGCCGCGACGGTAACCGCATGATTGAAATTACCGAAGTCTCCATCGCCCAACTGCGGGCTGCGCTCGAGTCCGGCCAGACGACGGCGGTCGAGCTGGTCCAGGCCTACCTTGCCAGGATCGATGCCTACGATGGCCCCGAAACGCCCACCGCTCTGAATGCGGTGGTGGTGCGCAATCCTGACGCCCTGAAAGAAGCGCAGGCGTCCGATGCGCGTCGGGCCAGCGGTCAAACCCTGGGCCCGCTCGATGGCATTCCCTACACGGCCAAGGACAGTTACCTGGTCAAGGGCCTCACCGCTGCGTCCGGAAGCCCGGCATTCAAGGATCTGGTGGCGTACCGCGATGCGTTCACCATCGAGCGCCTGCGCGCTGCCGGCGCGATCTGCCTGGGCAAGACCAACATGCCGCCGATGGCCAATGGCGGCATGCAACGCGGGGTCTATGGCCGAGCGGAGAGCCCGTACAACGGTGACTATCTGACCGCTCCGTTCGCCTCGGGCTCCTCCAATGGTGCCGGCACAGCGACTGCCGCCAGTTTCGCCGCGTTTGGTCTGGCGGAAGAAACCTGGTCGAGCGGACGCGGCCCGGCGTCGAACAATGGTTTGTGCGCCTACACGCCTTCGCGCGGGGTGATTTCGGTGCGCGGCAACTGGCCGCTGACGCCGACCATGGACGTGGTGGTGCCCTATGCCCGGACCATGGCCGACCTGCTCGAAGTACTGGACGTGGTGGTCGCGCACGACCCCGATACACGCGGCGACCTGTGGCGCCTGCAACCCTGGGTGCCGATTCCGAGTGTCGATTCGGTGCGCCCTGCCTCGTATCCGAGCCTCGCCAGCAATCCGGGCGCCCTGGCCGGCGTTCGCTTCGGCGTGCCACGGATGTACATCAATGCCGATCCGGATGCGGGCACGGCCGAGGCTCCCGGCATCGGCGGCCCGACCGGCCAACGAATCGTCACCCGCGCCTCGGTGATTGACCTGTGGGAAGAAGCCCGCAAGACGCTTGAAGCCCACGGAGCCGAGGTGGTCGAGGTGGATTTCCCGCTGGTGTCCAACTGCGAAGGCGATCGTCCTGGTGCACCGACGGTGTTTACCCGTGGGCTGGTGTCCAAGGAGTTTCTGCACCATGAGCTGTGGGACCTTTCGGCCTGGGCGTTCGACGACTTCCTGCGGGCCAACGGTGATCCGAAGTTGAATCGCCTGGCGGATGTCGACGGGCCGCAGATCTTCCCCCACGACCCGGGCACCCTGCCCAACCGCGAGGACGACCTCGCCGCCGGCATGGACGAATACGTGAACATGGCCCAGCGTGGCATCACGCCTTGGGATCAGATTCCAACCCTGCCGGACGGACTGCGTGGCCTGGAAGAGACGCGTCGGATCGACCTGGAAGACTGGATGGATCGGCTTGGGCTCAACGCGGTGATTTTCCCGACGGTTGCCGATGTAGGGCCGGCCGATGCAGACGTCAATCCGGTTTCTGCCGATATCGCCTGGAGCAATGGCGTCTGGGTCGCCAACGGCAACCTCGCGATCCGCCACCTGGGCGTTCCCACCGTCACCGTGCCCATGGGCATCATGGCCGACATCGGCATGCCCGTCGGCCTGACATTTGCCGGCCGCGCCTATGACGACTCGGCGTTGTTGCGACTGGCTTCGGCGTTCGAGGCGACCGGGTCGAAACGCCAGATTCCACCGCGCACGCCGCCGTTGTCGGCTAGGTTGGGGCGCTGATCTGATTTGGTCTTGGGGCTGCTTCGCAGCCCAGCGGGAGCAAGCTCCCTCGCCACAAGAGCGCTGCGTTCGTAATGTCTTTTGTGGCGCGGGGATTTGCACACCGCTTTGGCTTCGCGCCGAGACTCAATACCCCTGTCTACACAAAACCCGTGGCGAGGGAGCTTGCTCCCGCTGGGCTGCGCAGCAGCCCCAAAAGCCTGAGCGCAATTCAATTAACAACGTTTAACTCACGCCCTCACCCTCCCGCCTCCAAGAATGACGCCCTCTGCTCAAATGTGTTTTCCACCATGGGCAGCTGTTGACCTCCCGTGGGGATACAGCATCACCGTCTGACATGGATCTTCTGTCATGGCTCACGCTCGACATACCCCCACCGCCCTCAGGCCATTCTGGTTCCTGACCCTGCTCACCGGCAGCGCAACCTCAGCGATGGCGGCACAACCTGCACAAGAAGTCCCCGGCTTCCTCGAAGGCGCGAACCTCGAAATCCTCAGCCGCAACTTCTACCTGAACAACGACTACCGTTCCCCCACCCCATCCGGCAAAAGCTACAAGGCGGAATGGGCCCAGGGATTCATCGCCTCGTTCGAGTCCGGTTTCACCCCCGGCACCCTCGGCGTCGGTATCGATGCCCATGGCTTCCTTGGCTTGAAACTGGACGGTGGCAAAGGGCATTCCGGAACGGGATTGCTGCCGCTGGATGAGGATGGGCGCAGTGAGGACAACTACTCCAGCGCCGGCGGTGCATTGAAGTTCAAAACCTCAAACACCCTCCTGGCGGTCGGTGAAATGACTGTAGAGACCCCGGTATTCGACACAGCAGACAAACGCCTGCAACCGGAGTACGCCAGCGGCCTGTTGCTCTCCAGCAAAGAACTTGAAGGGCTCGACCTGCAAGCCGGTCACTTCAGCGCCTTCAAGAATCAGGACGCCTCGACCCGCCGCGGCGACTTTTCCGGCTACGGGGCCACGACACGCAGCCACGACATCGACTTCATCGGCGCCGACCTGCTCAGCGGCCAGCCAGTGGGTGGGGCCCTCTACGCGTCCGAACTGAGCGACACCTGGCGCCAGTACTACGCCAATCTACACGGAACCCTCGGCAACCTGTTTCTCGACGGCAACCTGTACCACACCCGTGATCAAGGCAAGGCCGCCGCCGGGGCCATCGACACCACCGCCTACAGCCTCTCGGGCAAGTACAGGATCGATGCCCAGGCGTTCACCCTGGCTTATCAGAAAATCAACGGCGACACGCCCTTCGATTTCGTCGGTGGCGACTCGATCTACCTCGCCAACTCGATCAAATACGCCGACTTCAACGGCCCCGGCGAACGCTCCTGGCAAGCGCGCTACGACCTCGACCTGGGCACCTTCGGCATTCCCGGCCTGAGCTTCATGGCCCGCTATGTCACAGGACGCGGCATCGACGGCAGCCACGCCCCACAAGGCGGGGCCTACAACCCGTTCGATCCGGACAGCGGCACCTACCGCCCGCAGCAAGGGGACGGTGGACGCCATTGGGAACGCGACCTGGATCTACACTACGTCGTACAGTCCGGCCCGGCCAAGGACTTGTCGCTACAACTGTCCCATGTCACTCACCGAGCCAACGACGCCCAGGCCGGGGATGACATCGACCGGCTGTACGTGGTCATCCAGTACCCGCTCAAATGGGGGCCGTTCTGATCGGCGCTACAGGCGAAAATATTGCTGCATGGCATGAGCCAGCAGGTCCACCGCCTCTTCATTGTGGGAGGCTTGCGACCGTTGGAACACCACCTCGTGTTCGGCGATGACGGGCAACCCATCGAGGACCTGCATGGCGTCCGTCACACGGGCGCGGTCTATCAGACTGATCGCCAGGCCTGCCTCGACGCACGCCTTGACCGCCTGGTTGGAGGGGCTTTCCAGGACGATGCGGGTTCGGCGACCGCTTTGTCGTAGCGATTCCAGCATCGCTTGCCGATACGGACATTGCGCTGCGTGCACGGCCAACGGCAACGGATCCATCGCGACCAGAGCGACATGGGCCGGCCCGACCCAAACCGGGCGGGTGGAGACCAACACCTGCGTTTCTGCGCTCGTTGAGTCCTTCGGCTGGGTAATGAGCGCCGCCTGGAGCTTGGCTCGCTGTACCAGATCCCGCAGCGCATAGCTTGGCGCCGTCTTGAGCTCCAGCACCACGTTTGGCCAGGCGGTCGCGAATGTCGGCAGGATGTCGCGGATGACGTGGTCGGCGTATTCATCCGGGACGCCCAGGGTGATGCGCCCCGCCAGCCGGGTTCCTTGCAGATCAGCCAGGACCCGGTCGTGGGTATTGAGCAGTTCTGTGGTCGAGGCCAGCAAGCGCTTGCCCAGGGTCGTCAGGGAAACCGATTGATTGTCCCGGTTGAGCAGCCGTCCTCCGGCGACGCCCTCCAGACGCTGTATGTGCACACTCACCGCCGCCGGGCTCTTGTGCAGGACCTGGGCCGCCGCGCTGAATTTTCCGATGCGTGCCACCGCGTGAAATGTCCGGATCAGGTCGATATCGAGAATGGCCATCATGATTCACCCTTCGTGAATGAGTGATGCAGGATATTTTGATTTATTAGACTACGCCGGTTTCGTAGCCTGGGGTCATGAACCTGCCCAACTGCACCACCCGGCCATCCATTTCCTGGCGCCAATGGCACCAAGCCGTTCCACTGCCGCTGCTTGAGGTCGCCATGTTGCTGGCCTGGAGCTCCGGCTTCGTCGGCGCGCGCTTTTCCATCGACTATGCGCCGCCGTTGCTGGTGGTGTTCTGGCGCTGCGTGGTGGTCACGTTGGCTCTGCTGCCGTTCGTTGCCAGTCAACTGAGGCGCGCGTCTTGGGTTGTGCTGCTGAAAAACGCCGGCATCGGCCTGCTGGCAATGGCCGGTTACCTGGCGGGTATCACCCAAGGGATCGCCCTGGGTGTGCCGGCGGGCGTGGCCGCGCTGGTTGCCGACCTGTTGCCACTGGGGATGGCGTTGCTGGCCGCCGCCGTGCTGGGGCAACGACTGGCGTGGCAGGTCTGGGCCGGCCTGCTCATTGGCCTGGGCGGCGTTGCGCTGGTGACCCACGGCGCGCTGGCCTGGGGCCACGCGCCGTTATGGGCCTATGGCCTGCCACTGCTCGGCATGCTTTCGCTCGCCGTGGCGACGTTGTGGCAAAAGCAGCTCGCGGCCACGCAGACCCTGGGCCTGCTGCCCAATCTCTGGCTGCAATGCTGCGTGTCGGGGGTTGCCTTTGCCGTGGTCGAGGGAATCCAGGGCAGCCTGGCGCCGCTCCCGAGCGCCGGTTTTACACTGAGCGTGCTGTGGACCGCAGGGCTGTCGACCATGGGCGGCTACGGACTCTATTGGCTGTGCCTGCGCCGTGCGAGTGCCACACGGGTCGCCAGCGTCCTGTACCTCAGCCCGCCGATCACCCTGCTCTGGGCCTGGGCGATGTTTGGTGAGCCGCTTTCACGGCAGATGGTGGTGGGCATGGCCGTTTCCGGCATGGGGATCTGGCTGGTGGTGCACACCGAAGCCCGGCAAGCCCAGCGACAACGGATGCAGACTCAAAGGTCCGGTGCGGCAGGATAGATCAACTTTAGCCCGCTCACCTGCGCCGCAGGATTCAACACAGCCTTGTTCGACTTGTCTTTGTCCATGATGTGGATGACCTCGACGCCGCGCAGCAACAGATAGTCGGCAATGATCCGCCGATGACAACGTCACCAGACGGCCTCGGCGCACATGATCGCGCAGCGTTGGGTCCGGCTCAGCTCCAGCAGCCGCTCCAGGCCCTGCTCGAATTCGTCCGAGAGTGCATAGTCGGCGTAATTGTGGAAGCTGCGATTGTCCCAGAACGAATTGACCTCATCAGGGATCGTCCTGGACTTCTTGCGCAACCCGCCCAATTGCGCGATCTGCTCGTGACGAAGGCCGAATGGCGCCAAGTGCTGGGCAAGTGTATCGAGGTTGTATTGGGGGTTGGTGCGGGATCGGGGGACGGTTCGCACATCGACGATCATCTCGACCCCGAAGCCCTTTACGATCTCCACGAACTGTTCGAGAGTCCGGGTTGAATGGCCGATCGTGTGGACAATGAGATTTCCCATGAATGAACATCCGGACAGTAGCCGCTGGTTATGGGCATTAGGTGATCTGTCCGGGCAATGGTTCGACCGTTCTTCGACGCGCAGCGGTCAGTTTCTCGACGCCCCGGCACTGAAGGCCGGGACATCGAGACAGGGCGAATCAGGCCGGTTGTTTCAGTGTGTCGTAAGCCTCGAGCGAGCGCATCGAGTAGATGTAGGCGGCGCCCGCGTTCAACGAAATGGCGGTTGCCAGCGCCGCTGCCACTTCCTCACGGGTCGCGCCAGCCTTGATCGCCGCGTCCGTGTGGGTGGCGATACAGCCGTCGCAGCGGGTGGTGATGGCGACCGCCAGCGCGATCAGTTCGCGGGTCTTGGCGTCCAGTACATTGTTTTCGCTGGCGGCTTCCCCCAGCGCCATGTAGGCCTTGACCATCTTCGGGTTGCTGCGGCCCAGAGCGCCGAAGGCTTTCTGGATGGTGGGCAATAATTCGGACCAGTTATGGAACATGGCATTAACTCCTGAGTGGGTTGGGTGTACTGTTTCAACGCCTTCAGTTTTCCACCCCGGCGGCCCCCGGGTTTGTCCAATCCGCTCAGCTTTTTTTGCGAAACGCTCAAATGCATGCAATCGATAAACTCATCAGCCTGGCCAACGTTCGCGGCAGCCTGGACTTGCGCTGCCAGTTCCAGGGCGACTGGGCGTTGGACCATGAGCAACAGGCCCTGGGCATTGCGCCCTATCACATCGTGCTCGCCGGAGAGTGCCGGGTGGAGTTTCCCGATGGGCAGCGTTTGCCGATGCGCGCCGGGGACATCCTGTTGCTGCCTCGTGGTGCCCGACACGTCATGCACAGCCCCGGCAGGACGGTGGCGCCTGTTGCGCCGCAGATCGTCAGCGGCGGCACCTTACCCATTCATCGCATCGGCAGCGTCAGCGTCGAGCTGGACATGCTGTGCGGGGCTTTCCACTTCAACCGTGCCTCGCTGCTGTTTGCGTCGTTGCCCGATTACCTGGTGATTCCCAGCGGCGCGTTGCCAGCCAATGGCCCGTTGCCGGGGCTGGTGGAGGTGATTCGTGGGGAAGCGGACGATAACAAGGTGGGTGCCCGGTTCTTGCTCGACGCGCTGTCCCAGGCGTTGTTCACGCTGATCCTGCGCGCTCACCTGGCAAGCCATGGCCAGGGCAACGGTTCTCTGGCGCTGTTGGGCGACAAACGCCTGGGCCGAGCCTGGCAGGCGATGCTCGACGACCCCGCCCATGAGTGGACCATCGAGGGACTGGCGGACATGGCGAGCATGTCACGGGCCAATTTCATGCGGGCATTCGTCAAGGTGGCCGGCGTCTCGCCATGGGCGTTACTGACGCAGGTGCGCATGGAGTTGGCGTTCAGCCTTCTGAGTCAATCGCACTTGGGACTGAGCGATATTGCGGTACAGGTCGGCTATCAATCACAGGCCGCCTTCAGCAAGAAATTCAAGGAAGTCTATGGAGAGGCGCCGGGGAGAATTCGGCGCCGGATCTAGTCAACGGCTCGCTGGCGCCTGTGATCGGCGCCAGCCCTCAGGCTTCGCATTCAGATATCCAGCACCAGGGTTTCACTGCCCTCGGCCGGCACCGCACAGCAGATCAACACCTCACCTTCAGCAACAGGCTCGGCCGGCATGTTCAGATAATGCACCTGTCCACGACTCAGCCGGGTCTTGCAGGTGCCGCACGAACCGCCCCGGCAGCTGAATTCCGGGTTCAGCCCGCGGGCTTCGGCCAGTTCCAGCAGCGAGCCGGTGCCCGGTTCCCAGCGTGCTTCCTTGCCGGAGCTGGCGAACAACACCTTCACCGGTTCACTTGCAGCCGGCACCTGTTGCGCTGCCGGTACGCTGACCTCGATGTCCCGTACCAGGGTCGAGGGGCCGAAGGTTTCGGCGTGGATACGGTCGTCGGCGATGCGCAGTTTGCGCAGTCCGTCGTACAGGGCCTGGGTGAAGCTGCCCGGGCCACACAGGTAGAAGTCGTAATCGTTGAGCGGCAGCAGGTTCTTGAGCAGTTCAACGTCGATCCGGCCCGCCAGATCGTACCCATCGCCAATAGCGGTTTTGACCGGTGGCTGGCTGACCACGCGCAGCACCCGCAGCTTGTCGCCGGCCCGCGCGGCCAGTTCGTCGATTTCATCCCGAAACGCCAGTTCTTCTACCGTACGTGCGCTTTGCACCAACCAGACCGGGCGCATGCGGCTGATGCGTCGGCCCTGGTAAACCACCTCGCGCAACATCGACAACAGAGGAGTGATGCCAACCCCCGCCGCCAGCAGCACCAAGGGGCGCCGTTCCGTAGGTTGGACCGTGAAATGGCCCTGGGGGGCTCGGCCTTCGATCTCATGCATCACCTGAATCTGGTCATGCAAGTGCGACGACACCAGCCCATCACGCTTGACGCTGATGCGCAGAAAGTCATCCGACGGCGCGCTCGACACGCTGTAGGTACGAATCGAGGGCGCTTTCTGCCCGTCCAGCGCGACCCGCACCGGCAGGTGTTGCCCGGCTTCAAAGCGAGGCAAACCCGCGCCGTCGGTGGCTTGCAAATAGAAGGAGCGAATGCTGGGGCTTTCGTCCACCACCCGGGCCACCTGCAGCGAGCGCCAAGTGGTACGCAGGGCTTCGGCTTGCAGGCGTTCCGTGGCTTGCTCCCAGCTGCCGGTCATCAATGAGTTGGGGGAGTCACCTTCTTGCTGGTCTTTCCAACGCAGCGTAATGGCCGCCGGGCGGTAGACGATGCGTTGCGGGGTGAACCGCATCAGACGCTCGGCACCTTGGAACGCGGCGATCTGCGGATCGTCCAGAATCACTTGCGCCGAACCGCTCATTTGCAACAGATCGCCGGTCTCGAAATCGATGAACACCAGCCCGGCACGCGGATTCACCAGGATGTTGCCCAGGGTATTGAAAAACAGGTTTCCCGAGAAATCCGGCACGGTCAGGGTCCCGTCTTCATCCATGCGCACGAAGCCCGGTTTGCCACCGCGATGGGAGGCATCCACCTGCCGCTCGCCGTCACGTTCCACATAGGTGGCGATATAAAAGGAATCGGCTGCGGTGACCAGCCGACGCACCAGCGGATCGTTCACTTCCAATTGACGCGGGGCTCCGGCCTGCTCTTCGACAAAGTGGTACTGACGCAGGTTGATATAGCGCGGGCAATTGCCGTAGGCCTGGCGCACCGAGATTTCCAGCCCTGGCTCAAGCTGCCGACGGATCACGCCATTCATGCGGTTGCGGCGACGGGTGTGCAGTTCGATGCCGAGCATGCCGATGGCATCCCCTTCGCCCATACCCTCCTGGGCCGGGTCGTTGGGCTGCGGCTCGACGTTGATGTGCAGGGTCTGCGGATCAGGCGAACCCATGAAGCCGGGCTGACCCGTACGCAGGGTCGCCCACACGTCACCCTGGCGATCCACTGCGCCCAGGACCACGAAAGGCAACTGGGCGTAGAATTCGCGATGCTGGTCCGGCATCCAGGTACGCGCCAGTTGCCGCTGGCCGACGCCGGCCATCATCTCGACGGCGCCGACGGTGCGCTGCAAGGCCAGCTCCCCTTCGTGCCAGGGCGAGGTTTTTGCTTCTTGGGATGCGTCCATCAGATGCTCCTCGCGCCAGCAGGACGAGGGCCTGCGTCAGTGCGCTATGGTTGGAGATGCTCCGTCACACCCCTTGACCCAGGTGTGCATGTCGTTGGAGACATCTTCTGCTCAAAGCGACTGCGCAGGAATACGTAAGAACTGCAATCCGCCGTTTCAGAAAATGGAATGGTCACACCCAGGGGGGCTTGCCGATCGACGCGAGGCGCCAGCCCACTCACCCCACCCAGCCAATCGCCGTCTTCGGAATGACCTCGGACTCATCCAGTTTGGAAGCAAACATGCTCACCGCTTCCAGGGCATCGGTGGTCCCGGCGCGGATCTGCACGATGACCGACCCGGCCTGATCCGCCAGGGTCACCCCGCGTAGCGCGCCCTCGTGGGTGACGCCCATGCTGGCGACCGCTTCGCGGGTTTCGCTGAGGATCATGCCGATCATTTCGGCGATCTCCGACGTCGAGCGGCTGGTACGACCGGCCAGTTGCCGGACCTCGTCGGCCACCACCGCGAACCCACGTCCCTGGTCGCCGGCCCGGGCGGCCTCGATGGCGGCGTTGAGGGCCAGCAGGTTGGTCTGGTCGGCAATGCCGCGAATGGTGTTGACGATGGCAGTGATCTCTTCCGAACGCGCCCCCAACTGCCCGACCAACCGCGACGACGCGCCAATGTTGTCAGCGATCTGGCGCATCTCCCTGGCGGTCTGATGGATGACCTGGGCGCCCTGCTCGGCGACGCGTTCGGTCTCGGCGGAAATGTGATAGGCGCGCGAGGCGCCGCGGGAGTCCTCCTCGAACTTCTCGACCCGCTCGGTAATATCGCTGGCGAACTTCACGATCTTGCTCAACTTGCCCTCGGCGTCATACACCGGGTTGTAGCTGGCTTCCAGCCAAACCACCTTGCCGTTCTTACCGACACGCTTGAACTGGCCGCTGAAGAACTCACCGGCATTGAGGCGACGCCAGAAATCCGCGTATTCGGCACTGTTGACCAGGCTCGGCTCGCAGAACATCCGGTGATGCTTGCCCTTGAGCTCCGCCAACGAATAATCCATGACGCTGAGGAAGTTGTCGTTGGCAGTGAGGATGTGGCCACCCAAGTCGAACTCGATCACCGCCATGGCCCGGTCAAGCGCTGCCAGCCTGCCCCGGGTTTCTGCCTCGCTGGCGACTTTGGCTGTGACATCGAGCGCATATTTGACCACTTTCACCACGCGCCCTTGCTCGTCCATCACCGGGTTGTAACTGGCCTCCAACCACACATGCTCGCCGTGGCTACCGACGCGCTGAAAAGTCCCGGAAACAAACTGACCGGCTCGCAACCGATTCCAGAATTCACGGTACTCGGCACTCCCCGCCAGGGTGGGCGTGCAGAAATCGCGATGGGACAGAGCGGCCAGTTGTTCGGCGCGATAGCCCATCGTTTTCAGAAAGTTCTCGTTCGCCCGAAGCAACTTGCCGTCGGGACTGAACTCGACAACGGCCATCGACCGTTCCAGAGCACCAACCAATCCCTTGTACGTAGACAATTCGGCTGTCTTAGCCGTCAGTTCATTTTTTAGCGTTGTATTAAACATGACGTACCCTCGGCGAACCCAGAAATTAACCGGACCTCTTAGGGCTATCGGCCTATCTGTAGGAGGCTTAACGGAACGGGACAATCATGTTTCGAAGCTAGAACCAGGGGCGTCCAACGGTTCGGTTCTAATCACCGATTTCGTGGCAAGCGGTTGCATTGACCTTCAGGTATGTTGGCCGCTAGCTCGGCTTTATCGCCACTGGCAGGGTCATCCGGGTACAGAAGTACACAAGCACGCCCACAAAGATCAGGGCCGCACCACGAAGCCAGGTTTCCAGGCTCTGTTGGCTGAGCAACAGCAGGCACGAGACAATCGCCAGCACCGGCACCCAGGTCGGCACCCGAAAGTGCTCAGCCGCCCCGGCGTCACGCCTGAGCACCAGCACTGCCAGATTGGTGCTCAGGAACACGAAAAGCAGGAGCAGGACGACGGTTTCAGCCAAGGTCGCGAGGGTACCGGTCAAGGTCAGCGCGATGGAAACCAACGTCGTGACGATGATAGCGACCCAGGGGGTGCGACGCTTGGGCAAGACGTTCGCCAGGGATTGCGGCAGCAGGCCCTGGCAGGCCATGCCATAGGCAAGCCGACTGGCCATGATCATGGTCAGCAGCGCCCCGTTAGCCACCGCGACAAGCGCGATGAAGGCGAACAGGCGTGGCGAAATGTTCAGCCCCGAGGTCCGGACGACCTCCAGCAATGGCGCCGAAGTCGCCACCAGTTCGTCCATCGACAATACCGAGGAAGCGGCCACGCCCACGGCCATGTAAACCACTCCGGCGGTCAGCAACGCCCCGAACAGCGCCCGCGGATAGACACGTCGCACGTCTCGTATCTCCTCGGCGAGATTGGCCGACGTCTCAAAGCCGACAAACGAATAGAACGCCAGCAACGCGGCGCCCAGCACCGCCAGCAACGGGCTGACGCCCGGCTTGAATTGCAGCACATTCTGCGGATGGGCATCGCCCGATTGGAAAAACCAGGCGGCGGCGGCAATCACCAGCATCAAGCCCGACAGCTCGACGACCGTCATCACCATGTTCGCTCCAAGCGACTCTTTGATGCCCCTGGCATTGAGCAGCGCAATGACCAGCAGGAAGACCAGTGCCGCAACGTGCGGTGGGACGCTGATGAAAGGCGCGAGATAGTCGCCGGCAAAGGCCAGGGAGAGGCCGGCAGCGCTGGTGACGGCTGCCGCCAACATGCAGAAGCCTACCAGGAAGGAAATCAGCGGCACCTTGAACGCTTTCTCGGCAAACACCGAGGCCGCCCCCGCTTGCGGGTATTTGGTCACCAATTCTGCATACGACCCGGCCGTCAGCATCGCAAAAAACAAGGCGACCAACAGCGGAACCCAAATCGCGCCGCCCACCTGCCCTGCGATCGTACCGGCCAGCGCATAAACACCGGCGCCGAGCACATCGCCGAGGATGAAGAGAAACAACATCGGGCCGGTCACGGCTCGTCGCAACGAGGTCTTGGGTTGGAGAGGCTTCACATTCATGTCCTGGCTCTGGCTTCATTCGTGCAATACCTCGCTTGCGCCAGGCGTCGCTGTGGCAAACAGTGGAAATATCAGCCAGTGGAAAGTTCATAAATGTTGCGCCGCACCCACTGTCGCGAGCAGGTTCCCACAGCGCTCGCTGGCGCCTGCGCAATCGAGCCGTCAGGGAATCAGCATCTGCACTTGCCCCGGCACAACGATCTTGATCACCCCGGCCCAGCTGCACATCAGGGTGCTGTTGGCGTCGATGGCCGGCATGTTGCCCAGCAGCAATGTCGGGGCGCCGCCAGGAATCCAGGGCGCCGCGGTGGCCGGAATGCATGGCATCGGCGTCAGCACACCCAGGGCTGCGGCAGTCGCCGCCGCCACGGTCGGATTGGCCAGGCTCATGCACATGCCAAAGGTGGTGATGTTCACCAACGGGATGTGGTCCATGATGTTCGCGGCCGGCATTCCACCGGTCAGCATTCGATTGACCGGCAATACATTGAGCACTGCCGGGGCTGCGCCGAAGCTGCATTGCAGGGTGGCGGTGGCACAGACTTGCGGGCATCCCATCCCGGTACTCCTTCAGAAAGACACACCCCAAAAACCATAGCCCGCCCACGCCCAGCCTGCACGCCGGCGGTACATCAGGCCCGCTGATTATCCTGCAACACGCTAACCTATAAGACCCCGGCGTGCTTGTGACGCCTCCCGCGCGCCATTAGATTAGCCAATGATCGATGGCCTCCAAAATAAGTAGAAGGGATAAGCATGGCGTTTACTGATCAGTCCACCCGCGTGCGCGACGGTGAAGAACTCGATGCCAGTCTGATCGACCCGTACCTCAAGGCCCACATTCCAGGCCTGACCGGCCTGCCACGGATCAGCCAGTTTCCCGGTGGCGCGTCGAACCTGACCTACCTGCTGGAATACCCGGAACAGGAATTTGTCCTGCGCCGTCCACCGTTCGGCCACAAGGCCAAGTCCGCCCACGACATGGGTCGGGAATTCCGCATCCTCAATCAACTGCGCGAAGGCTTTCCTTACTGCCCGAAAGCCTATGTGCACTGCACCGACGAGTCGGTGATGGGCGCCGAGTTCTACGTGATGGAACGGGTCAAGGGCATTATCCTGCGCTCCGACCTGCCGCCGGAATTGGGCCTGGACGCCGCGCGCACCGAAGCGCTGTGCAAGAGTTTCATAGACCGGCTCGTCGAACTGCACCGGGTCGACTACAAGGCCTGCGGCCTGGCGGACCTGGGCAAGCCCGAAGGCTACGTGGCCCGGCAGATCCGTGGCTGGAGCGACCGCTACGAAAAAGCCCTGACCCCGGACGCGCCAAAATGGGAAGCGGTCAAGGCCTGGCTCAACGACAAGATGCCCGCCGACCACCCCACTTCGAGCATCGTCCACAACGACTATCGCTTCGACAACGTGATCCTCGACCCGGACAACCCGATGCAGATCATCGGCGTGCTGGACTGGGAACTGACCACCCTCGGCGATCCGTTGATGGATCTGGGCAACAGCCTCGCCTACTGGATCGAAGCCGACGACCCGGCCCCGGTGCAATTGATGCGCCGCCAGCCCAGCCACGCACCAGGGATGCTGACCCGCCGCGAATTCGTCGACTACTACGCCGTGCGCGCCGGGATCCGCGTCGACAATTTCGACTTTTACTACACCTACGGTCTGTTCCGTCTGGCCGGCATCGTCCAGCAGATCTATTACCGCTTCTTCCACGGCCAGACCAAGGACAAACGCTTCGCGCAGTTCGTTCAGATGAACAAACTGCTGGAGCAGATGAGCCTGCAGGTCATCGGCAAATCCACGCTTTGAGCGCACCTAGAACAAGGAAACAGCATGTCCAAGACTCAGTTGTTCGACCTCGACGGTAAGATCGCTTTCGTGTCCGGTGCCAGCCGTGGCATCGGCGAGGCCATCGCCAAACTGCTGGCCCAGCAAGGCGCCCATGTGATCGTTTCCAGCCGCAAGCTCGACGGTTGCCAGCACGTGGCCGACGCCATCATCGCTGCCGGCGGCAAGGCCACCGCTATCGCTTGCCACATCGGTGAAATGGAGCAGATCAGCCAAGTATTCGCCGGCATCCGCGAGCAGTTCGGGCGCCTGGACATCCTGGTGAACAACGCCGCCACCAACCCGCAATTCTGCAACGTGCTGGACACCGACCTGGGCGCGTTCCAGAAAACCGTCGACGTGAACATTCGTGGCTACTTCTTCATGTCGGTGGAAGCCGGCAAGCTGATGCGCGAGAACGGCGGCGGCAGCATCATCAACGTGGCGTCGATCAACGGCATCTCCCCAGGGGTTTTCCAGGGTATCTATTCGGTGACCAAGGCGGCGGTGATCAACATGACCAAGGTCTTCGCCAAGGAGTGCGCGCAGTTCGGCATCCGCTGCAACGCCCTGCTGCCAGGCCTGACCGACACCAAGTTCGCCTCGGCACTGGTCAAGAACGACGCCATCCTGAAAACCGCCCTGGCGCAGATCCCGCTCAAGCGCGTGGCCGACCCGAGCGAAATGGCCGGCGCCGTGCTGTACCTGGCCAGCGATGCGTCGAGCTATACGACGGGTGTGGCGCTGAATGTGGATGGGGGATTCCTTTCCTGATACACCCCCTATCCCCCTGTGGGAGCGAGCCTGCTCGCGATAGCGGTATATCTGTCACAGCGATAGTGACTGACCCAACGCAATCGCGAGCAGGCTCGCTCCCACAGGGGGCATCGGCATCTTCGAGAATGAATATTTATTCCAATATTTGCAATTAGCGAATATTTATTCCATAAAGAGCCCTCCTGAAAATAATTATTCAAAGGGCTCTCCTCATGCATGACCTCGGCATCGGTCTGATTGGCACCGGCTTCATGGGCCGTGCCCATGCCTTGGCATTCAATAATGCCAAAGCGGTGTTCGACCTTCCCCTGAACCTGAAGCTCGTGGCATTGGCCGATGCCGATCCGGAGCGTGCCCGGCAATGCGCCCAAAGTTGGGGGTTCGAGACGGCTCACAGCGAATGGCAACAGTTGATCGACGACCCGAAGGTCGATCTGATCGCCATCACCACACCCAATCACCTGCATTTCCCGATGGCCATGGCGGCGTTGGCGGCGGGCAAGCCGGTCTATTGTGAAAAACCCCTGGCGGTTTCCCTGGAGCAAGCCGGGCAGATGCGCCAGGCGGCACGAGCGGCTGGGGTGGTCACGCGGGTCGGCTACAACTACCAGCACAATCCGATGATCCAGCTGGCGCGGGAATTGATCCAGCGCGGGGAACTGGGGCAAATCATCAGTTTCCAGGGTGAGTTCAGCGAAGACTTCATGGCCGACCCGGCCTCGCCGTGGTCATGGCGTTGCGAAGCGGCCCATGCCGGCGGCGCACTGGCCGACCTGGGCAGCCATCTACTGGCGATGGCCCGTCATCTGCTGGGCGATGTCGAAGCGGTGTGTGCCGACAGCCAGACCGTGCATAGCCAACGTCCCGCCAAGGCCGGTGCGAACGAACAACGGGCCATCGCGGTGGACGACCAGGTCCACGCACTGCTGCGTTTTGCCAGTGGCGCCCGCGGCACAGTGAGCAGCAGTTGGCTCAAGCACGGCTACAAGAACCACCTGAGTTTCGAGATCAGCGGCACCCTGGGTACGCTGGCGTTCGATCAGGAGCGGCTCAACGAACTGCGCCTGTGCCGCGCCGGCCAAGCCGGCTTCCAACGCCTGCTGGCCGGCCCGGACCTGCCCGGCTATGCCGCATTCAGCCCGGCCGCCGGACACCAGTTGGGCTACAACGAGTTGAAGACGCTGGAGGTGCAGGAACTGATCATGACGCTTGCCGGCGAAGGTGGCACCGGAACGGACTTCGACGAGGCCTGGGAGGTGGAGCGGCTGGCGGAGGCGATTCGCATCGCCGCACGGGAGGAGCGTTGGGTGAAGCTGAATGAGCTATAACCGCTCACTTCAGCGAACACCTTGTAGGGAAATATGCCTCCTCCACCATTTTCTTATTCACTAACGACTAGAGAATGAATACGAGTTGGCTATTTCATACCGATTATCGGCACTGTCGTTCCTGACAGTAGCCAGCGCTATGGATTGGGGAGTTACTGAACGGGTACCGCGCGAAGGCCTGAATCATGTCGAGACTGACGGGCAGCATTCACACCCACACACCCACCCTGACGGTGGTGGACCCGCGCGGGCTCGATGTTCGTTCAATCGCTCATTACCGTGCCGTCGAGACGGCAGCCCCCGAAGAGCGAGTCAACCGCAGCGCCTATGACGCAGTGGGACGTCTGATTGAACAATGGGACCCCAGACTATGGGCTCTCGGTGTGGAGAATGCCGCAACTGCGGTCAACCTGAGCAATCGTCACTCGCTGTCAGGCAAGGTCCTGGGCTCGATGAGTGTCGATGCCGGTGAGCGGATCAGTTTGTTCGCGGATGGGGATCAGTTGGTCCTGACCTGGGACAGCCGAGAGACTGAGCGACGGGTCGAATACGACGATCTGCTGCGTCCACAGGCCGTTTACGAACAGGGCAAAGGCGAAGCTGCGCGATGCACTGAACGTTATGAATACGCTGATGCCGGTGCCGATTTCGCCGCTCACAACCAATGCGGTCAAATGATCCGGCACGATGATCCGGCGGGCACTCAGACATTGGATGAATACGCCCTGACCGGTGGAATCCTTGAGCAGACCCAACGCTTTTTGCATGCACTGGAATCACCGGATTGGCCGCAGGCACTACCCGATCGCGAGACATTGTTGGAGCCCGTGGCGCAGGCGGCAACCAGTGCAACGCGTTTCAATCCACTGGGCGATGTGCTGGAACAGGTCGATGCCAAGGGCAATCGGCAATTGTTCGACTACACCGTCGATGGGCTGTTGTCCGCGAGCCATCTGCAACTGAGCGGTCAGGCCACGTCCCAGACGCTGGTCAGTGATATCGCCTACAACGCCTATAGCCAGGTCGAACAGGAAACTGCCGGTAACGGCGTGGTCAGCACCTTGAATTACCGTGCCGAGGACGGACGCCTTCTGCGGCTGCACGCCGCGCACGACGCCGATGCCCCCCTGCAGGATCTTCGCTATGCCTACGACCCGGTGGGCAATGTGCTGAGTATCGAAGACGCAGCCTTGCCGATTCGTTACTTCGCTAACCAGCGGGTGGAACCGATCAAGCGTTACGAACATGACACCCTCTATCAGTTGACCAAGGCAACCGGCTGGGAAGCGGGCCGCGCCAGTCGAGGTCCGGGATTCAACCGCTTCGAGGATCCGGGCGCAGTCGCCAACTACCAACAAATCTATCACTACGACGCGGGTGGCAACCTGCTGGAACTGGTCCACACCGGTCCGCAAAGCCACAGCCGCAAACTGACGGCCGCTCGCTACAGCAATCGTTGTCTGCCTGACCTGGATGACCGGCCACCGACCGAAGAAGACATTGCCGCCGCGTTCGATGGCAACGGCAATCTGCTGGAACTGCAACCGAGGCAGGTCATGAATTGGGACCTGCGCAATCAACTGCGCGAGGTGCGCCCGGTCGAACGTGAAAGCAGTGACGATGATCGCGAAGTGTACTTCTACGGCGGCGATGGAATGCGGCGGCGCAAGGTCCGCTCCACCCAGACCAATGCCCATTCTCTGATCTTGGAAGTCCGTTATTTACCAGGGCTGGAAATCCGCACTCGCGAAAGTACGGACGAAGTGTTGCAAGTGATCTGCGTGCAGGCCGGACGCAGCGCCATGCAGGTGCTGCACTGGGAAACCGCACCGCCTGCCGGCATGAGCAACGATCAATATCGCTACAACCTGACCGACCACCTCGGTTCCAGCAGCCTGGAGCTGGATGCCGAGGCCGAAGTCATCAGCCGGGAAACTTATCATCCCTACGGCAGTACGGCCTGGTTTGCCGGGCGCAGTGAGGTGGAGGCCAGTTACAAGACGGTGCGTTATTCGGGGAAAGAGCGGGATGCGACGGGGCTTTATTATTATGGGTTCAGGTATTACGCGACGTGGTTGCAGCGGTGGGTTAATCCGGATCCAGCTGGGGATATAGATGGGTTGAATCTTTACGCAATGGTTCGTGGCAATCCGATTACGCTTAAGGATAACGACGGCAAGCAAAGCAACTTTCAAGAGCTATTCCAGCCATCCCGAGGCGACCTTATATTCGGCCTAAGTCCATCTATAGAGAAATACATGAGTTGGTGGGGGGCGCTGACCGGCAGAGGAGACTATCTGGCCAAATACCTTTCTGGAGATGATATTAATAAACTTGCAACAACCCTTAATACCACACGCGAACTGTATAACAACATCAAGGAAAGACCTCGTTATTGGGAGCCAACTCAATTTTCCTTGGACAACAATGACAGTCAGTTTTGGAGAAAAGAGCATCAGGATTTGGAGAAGGTTGTGAACTTATCTGAAAAAAAATATTATTCCGATATAAAGTCGCGCTATGGCGGCTGGTTTTCTACACACGCCAATAGAAACTTCGCTGAAAATTATGCATCCAACATGGCTACCAGCTCGTACTCCGTGAAAAAAACTTTCGAGACATTTGTGGGGGTTGATGATACTAAATTTGAAAAAAAAATTGGTCAGCCGAGCTAGTAAATTTGGACTTCTGACAATATTGGATTCGGATCAGGGCGACGTCATACACTTCTTATTGGATGATGTGGACCTAGAACAGGTTACGCTAAAAACTCGTCCATCAGCTACATCCTCAGAACTCCGATACCTCTTTCGCAACCGGGACAGATTATCTGGCAAAGTGGAATTCTACAAAGATCAGAAACGCGTCGACGCTCCGTGGGTAACAAATCCAGAAGCGTGGGAGCGCTACATACCAAAAAGTGCAAAAAGGACCACAGCCGCTTTAAGACAGTAGCCCTAAAACTGCCGTTCGAAAATACGACGGGCACCAAACCCAACCAACCGCCCCGCCAACGCCTTGGCCTGACTCGCCACATCAGTCACGGCCGTACTTTCCCACCACATCCCGCGCAGCGGCGGGCCCATGGCGAACACGCGGTCGGCGGGCTCGCCGCGGGCGTCGAGCACCGCGCCGTCAGGCCGGGCGGCGATGCCCAGGGCCAGCGGGCCGGGCTGGATCAGGCCGCGGGCCAGCAGTTGCTGCGGCAACGGTCGGGCAACCCGTCGCCAGTCATATTCGATGCCACTGGAATTGATCAACGCAGCGCCCTGCACCACCGTCGTCCCGGCCTCGCCGCGCCGACGGATGCGGATCCCCAACGCGCCTTCGGCAGACTCAACCAGCCCCTTGAACGACGCCGCCTGGATCCGCAGCCGCCCCTCTTCGTGCAGACGCGCCACCAGCTCCGCGCTCAATGGCGGCGAACGATGGTGATGGCTCTCCCACCAGGGTCGGACATGCCGGACGAATTGCCGACGCTGCACATCAGTGGCCTGGCTCCACAGGCGCCCGATATGCGCACGCACGGTGTCCAACGGAGCCTGCCAATCGATGCCTTGGGCCTGAGCCCGGCGGCATTGCTCGCGCAGGGCGCGCATCAACTGGCGTGGCGAGCGCAGGCTGTGGTCTTCGGCGAGGAAATCCACCCACGTGGGCGGTTGACGACGCACGTGGGGCAGCAAGCCATGGCGGGAAAACACTTCGATGGGGCCACGGTGCCCGGCCTGTTCCAGGGACACCACGGCATCGACCATGGTCAACCCCGAGCCGATGATCAGCACCGTGGACTGCGGATCGAGCTGGCGCATCGCAGCCACATCCCACGGGTCGAGGGCGGCGGCGTTCAAGCCGCTGGACTCGGTTTGCGGCGTCCGCGCCGCCGGGAACATGCCCGTCGCCAGCACGGCGAAACGCCCGCGCAGGACCTGGCCGTCATTCAGGCTCAGCAATACCGCGCCATCGGCAAGCTGCAGATCCACCACCTCTGCGCGCACGTGCTCGGCCACGGAACCGTGCTGTGCGCCGACTGCCCGGGCCTCGTCCAGACGCTGCTGCACATACAGGCCAAATATCCCACGCGGTGGAAACAGCTCGCTGACTGGCACATGCTGCTGGTCCGACTCGGGCCAGCCACCGGCCGCGATGAAGTCGGTAAGCCACTGGGTCAGGTCATCGGCATTATCCGGGTCGACACTCATCCGCGCCGCGTTGCCATTCAAGGTGTGGCCCAACTCCACGGCACTGTAGGCCTCTCCCCGGCCCAACTCAGCGCGCGGCTCGACGATCAGCACCTCGCGTCGTCCTGGCAGGCGCAGCAGCTGCGCCGCCAGCATGGCGCCACTCAGGCCGCCGCCGATGATCAGGATGTCGGCTTCGCGGGTCAGGCCGCCCCCGGTTCGATCCAGCGCTGTGTCCATACCGCTCTCCAGGAATCAAATCACCACATTACGGACGAATCTCGCCGCTACCGGGCCATCGTTACGATAGGCGTGGGGCTGGTTGCTGGCGAACATGAAAAACTCACCGGCAGCGACCCGCCGTTCTTCGCTGCCCAGCAATAGCGTCAGGCAGCCCTCAAAGACGTACAGCTGTTCGCTCCAGCCCTCGGCGTCGGGTTCCGAATGGTAATGCTCGCCGGGCTCCAGGCGCCATTCCCAAAGCTCGACTTCGCGACTGGCCGTGGCTTTGGCCAGCAGCACGGCTTTACTGCCTGGGATCGTACCGGCCCAGGCCAGTTCGTTGATGCGGCTCGGGTCCCGGGCATCCGGGGCCTGGATCAAATCGCTGAAGGCCACGTCCAAGGCTTCGGCGACCCGGTCCAGGGTGGTCAGGCTGACATTCTTTTCCCCGGCCTCGATCGCCACCAGCATCCGCCGGCTGACCCCGGAGCGTTCCGCCAGCGCCGTCTGGCTGAGCTGCGCGGCATGCCGCAAACGGCGGACGTTCTGGCTGACGTGTTGCAGGACGGACGCCCGCTGGCCAATATCTTTGTGCACTATATTGCTCACATGCTAGGGCTGCGCATTATACTGCCCAACTTCGGACGCATTGTGCGTCCGCCTCAAGTGGCGCGCAAGGTCATGGCATCCGTGAACTCTCCTCAGGCTTCCTCCCGTTTTGCAAGATTGAGCAAGGCCGAATGCGTGCTGGTGCTGATTACCATGATCTGGGGCGGGACCTTCCTGCTGGTGCAACACGCCATGACAGTCAGCGGACCGATGTTTTTCGTCGGCCTGCGATTCGCCGCCGCGGCGGGGTTCGTGGCGCTGTTCTCCTGGCGACACCTGCGCAACCTGACCCTGTTCGAACTCAAGGCAGGCAGCTTCATTGGCGTGGCGATCATGCTCGGCTATGGCTTGCAGACCGTCGGCCTGCAAACCATCCCCAGCAGCCAATCGGCGTTCATCACCGCGCTTTACGTGCCCTTCGTACCCTTGTTGCAATGGCTGGTACTGGGCCGCCGGCCGGGGTTGATGCCGAGCATCGGCATCATGCTGGCGTTCACCGGGTTAATGTTGGTCTCGGGGCCGGCAGGCGCTTCGCTGAACTTCAGTGCCGGTGAAATCGCCACGCTGATCAGCGCCATCGCGATTGCCGCCGAGATCATCCTGATCAGCGCCTATGCCGGCCAGGTCGACGTGCGCCGGGTCACCGTAGTGCAACTGGCAAGTACCGCCGTCCTGGCATTCCTGATGGTGGTGCCGACCCAGGAAACAATCCCGGACTTTTCCTGGCTGCTGCTCGCCAGCGCCGTCGGCCTGGGCGCCGCCAGTGCGGCGATCCAGGTGGCGATGAACTGGGCGCAGAAAAGCGTCTCGCCCACCCGCGCCACGCTGATCTATGCCGGTGAACCGGTGTGGGCCGGTATCGCCGGGCGGCTGGCGGGCGAACGCTTGCCGGCGATTGCCCTGTTCGGCGCGGTGTTGATTGTGGCGGCGGTGATTGTCAGTGAGTTGAAGACTCGGAGCAAAGACACCGTCGAGGCGGATGGCGGGCTGGAGCGCGAAAGCTGAAATCCCTGCGAAGTCGGAAAACTCCACCTATCTTGTAGGATTCTGCGACACCCTCGCGGTTGGTGATCCGGGATGCGCCACGTATGATCCCTCACAACCTCCCGCCGAATAGAAGCCTATGTCACTGATAGTTCTATTGCTTTTACCCTTCATCGGCAGCTGTGTCGCGGCGCTGCTGCCGCATAACGCCCGAAACGCCGAATCCCTGCTGGCGGGTCTCGTTGCCCTGGTCGGCACCGTTCAGGTGGCCTTGTGGTACCCGCAGATCGCCCACGGCGGTGTGATCCGCGAAGAGTATTTCTGGCTGCCGAGCCTGGGCCTCAATTTCGTGCTGCGCCTGGACGGTTTCGCCTGGCTGTTTTCGTTGCTGGTGCTGGGCATCGGCACGCTGGTGTCGTTGTATGCGCGCTACTACATGTCACCGGACGATCCGGTGCCGCGCTTCTTTGCGTTTTTCCTGGCGTTCATGGGCGCCATGCTCGGGCTGGTGATTTCCGGCAATCTGATCCAGATGGTGTTTTTCTGGGAACTGACCAGCCTGTTCTCGTTCTTGCTGATCGGTTACTGGCACCACCGCGCCGACGCCCGACGTGGCGCGTACATGGCGCTGATGGTGACCGGGGCCGGCGGCCTCTGCTTGCTGGCGGGGGTGATGCTGCTCGGCCATGTGGTGGGCAGCTACGACTTGGACAAGGTCCTGGCCGCCGGCGAGCTGATCCGTACCCATGCCCTTTATCCTGTCCTGCTGCCGCTGATCCTGATTGGCGCGCTGAGCAAAAGCGCGCAATTCCCTTTCCATTTCTGGCTGCCCCACGCCATGGCCGCGCCCACGCCGGTGTCGGCGTACCTGCACTCGGCGACCATGGTCAAGGCCGGGGTGTTCCTGCTGGCGCGGCTATGGCCGTCGCTGTCGGGCAGTGAACAATGGTTCTACATCGTCGGCGGTGCGGGGGCCTGTACGCTGATGCTCGGCGCGTACTGCGCGATGTTTCAGAACGACCTCAAGGGCTTGCTGGCCTATTCCACCATCAGCCACCTCGGCCTGATCACCCTGCTGCTGGGCCTCAACAGCCCGCTGGCGGCGGTGGCCGCCGTATTTCATATCCTCAACCACGCCACCTTCAAAGCCTCGCTGTTCATGGCCGCCGGTATCATCGACCATGAAAGCGGCACCCGGGACATCCGCAAACTCAGTGGCCTGGTACGCCTGATTCCGTTCACCGCGACCCTGGCGATGGTCGCCAGCGCCGCCATGGCCGGGGTACCGTTGCTCAATGGTTTCCTGTCCAAGGAAATGTTCTTCGCCGAGACCGTGTTCATTTCCGCCACCGCCTGGGTCGAGCTGGCGCTGCCGATCATCGCCACCATCGCCGGGACCTTCAGCGTCGCTTATTCCCTGCGTTTCACCGTGGACGTGTTCTTCGGCCCCACCGCCACCGACCTGCCCCATACCCCCCACGAGCCACCGCGCTGGATGCGCGCTCCGGTGGAACTGTTGGTCTTCACCTGCCTGCTGGTGGGGATTTTCCCGGCCCAGGTGGTCGGCTCACTGTTGGCTGCGGCCGCGTTGCCGGTGGTCGGCGGCACGCTGCCCGAATACAGCCTGGCGATCTGGCATGGCCTGAATGCGCCGATGATCATGAGCCTGGTGGCGATGTCCGGCGGCATCGTGCTGTACCTGCTGCTGCGTAAACAATTCAAGCAAGGGCACATCCAGCACCCGCCGTTCATTGGCCGGTTCAGCGGCAAGCGCCTGTTCGAACGCTGCCTGGTGCTGATGATGCGCCAGAGCCGGCGCCTGGAGCGGCGTATCAGCACCCGGCGTTTGCAGGCCCAGTTGTTCTGGCTGGTGCTGGCGGCGGTACTCGCCGGCTTGATCCCGATGCTGCACAGCACGCTGGTCTGGGGTGACCGACCGAAGATCCCCGGCTCCAGCGTGTTCGTCAGCCTGTGGTTGCTGGCGATCGTCTGTGCCCTGGGCGCGGCCTGGCAGGCCAAGTACCACCGGCTCGCGGCCCTGACCATGGTCAGCGTCTGCGGCCTGATGACCTGTGTGACCTTCGTCTGGTTCTCGGCCCCCGACCTGGCCTTGACCCAACTGGTGGTGGAAGTGGTGACCACGGTGCTGATCCTGCTGGGCCTGCGCTGGCTGCCGCGGCGGATCGAGGACGCCTTGCCGCGCCCCAACAGCGAGCGACGGGCGCGTGTGCGTCGCCTGCGGGACTTGCTGTTGTCCTTCGCCGTGGGCGGCGGCATGGCGCTGCTGTCCTACGCGATGCTGACGCGCCAGACGCCTAACGATATCTCCTCGTTCTACCTCAGCCGGGCCCTGCCCGAGGGCGGGGGCAGCAACGTGGTGAACGTGATGCTGGTGGATTTCCGTGGCTTCGACACGTTGGGGGAAATCACCGTGCTGGTGGCGGTGGCCCTGGCGGTATTCGCCCTGCTGCGGCGTTTCCGTCCGCCGAAAGAGAGCATGCAGCTCCCGGCGCAGCAACGCCTGCTGGCGCCGGACGTGGTCACCGACCTGGTCAACCCGCGTCATGCCAGCGACACCGCCCTGGGCTTCATGATGGTGCCCTCGGTGCTGGTGCGGCTGCTGCTGCCGATCGCCCTGGTGGTGTCGTTCTACCTGTTCATGCGCGGCCACAACCAACCGGGTGGCGGTTTCGTCGCCGGGCTGGTGATGTCGGTGGCGTTCATCCTCCAGTACATGGTGGCCGGCACTCAATGGGTCGAGGCGCAGATGAGCCTGCGGCCGCTGCGCTGGATGGGCACCGGACTGCTGTTCGCCACGGCGACGGGGCTAGGGGCGATGGTCGTGGGTTATCCGTTCCTGACCACCCACACCTGGCATTTCAAGCTGCCGCTGCTGGGAGACATTCACCTGGCCAGCGCGCTGTTCTTCGACATCGGCGTCTACGCCGTGGTGGTCGGCTCGACCCTGTTGATCCTCACCGCCCTCGCTCACCAATCGGTGCGGGCACACAAACCGGGCCTGCAAGCCAAATCCGCCGCCCCCCTCAAAGGAGCCACGGCCTGATGGAAGAAGTCATCGCAATCGCAATCGGCGTCCTGGCCGCTTCCGGAGTCTGGCTGGTGTTGCGGCCCCGGACCTTCCAGGTGGTGATGGGCCTGTGCCTGCTGTCCTACGGCGTCAACCTGTTCATCTTCAGCATGGGCAGTCTGTTCATCGGCAAGGAGCCAATCATCAAGGACGGCGTGCCCCAGAACCTGCTGCATTACACCGACCCGCTGCCCCAGGCCCTGGTGCTGACCGCCATCGTGATCAGCTTCGCCATGACCGCGCTGTTCCTAGTGGTGCTGCTGGCCTCCCGGGGCCTGACCGGCACGGACCATGTGGATGGTCGGGAGCCCAAGGAATGATCTTGACGCCTCATCTGATCGCCGCGCCCATCCTGCTTCCGCTGCTGACCGCCGCGTTGATGCTGATGCTGGGGGAAAAACACCGCCCGCTCAAAGCGCGGATCAACCTGTTTTCCACCCTCCTGGGCCTGGGCATCGCCGTGCTGTTGCTGCTCTGGACCCAGGACCAGGCCCTGCCCGCGTCCATCGGCGTGTATCTGCCGGGCAACTGGCAAGCCCCGTTTGGCATCGTCTTGGTCGTGGATCGCCTGTCGGCGCTGATGCTGGTGCTGACCGGAATCATCGGAGTCAGCGCCCTGCTGTTCGCTACCGCCCGCTGGCATGGCGCCGGGGCGAGTTTCCATGCGCTGTTCCAGATCCAGTTGATGGGTCTTTACGGCGCGTTCCTGACCGGGGACCTGTTCAACCTGTTCGTGTTCTTCGAAGTGCTGCTGGCGGCCTCCTACGGTTTGATGCTGCACGGCTCGGGCCGGGCGCGGGTGTCGTCAGGCCTGCATTACATCTCCATCAATCTGCTGGCCTCCTCGCTGTTCCTGATCGGCGCAGCGCTGATCTATGGGGTCACCGGCACCTTGAACATGGCCGACCTGGCCTTGAAAGTGCCGTTGGTGCCGGAAGCCGACCGGGGCTTGCTGCACGCCGGCGCGGGGATCCTGGCCGTGGCGTTCCTGGCGAAAGCCGGCATGTGGCCGTTGAATTTCTGGTTGGTGCCGGCCTACAGCGCCGCCAGTGCGCCAGTGGCTGCGCTGTTCGCGATCATGACCAAGGTTGGCGTCTATACGATTCTGCGCCTGTGGACACTGATGTTTTCCGGCCAGGCCGGCGCCTCGGCGTATTTCGGCGCCGACTGGCTGGTCTACGGCGGCATGGCGACCATCGTCTGCGCCGCCATCGCTATCCTCGCCGCGCAGCGCCTGGAGCGCATGGCGAGCCTGAGCATCCTGGTCTCGGCGGGGATCCTGCTGTCGTCCATCGGTTTTGCCCAGCCCAACCTGGTGGGCGCGGCCTTGTTCTATCTGGTGAGCTCGACCCTGGCGCTCTGCGCGCTGTTCCTGCTGGCGGAGCTGATCGAACGCTCGCGCTCGGCCAACGAGCTGCCCCTGGACGAGGACTTCGACAATATGCCAAGGCCGCTGGAATCACTGCAACCGCCCAAAGGCACCAACCTCGATGACGAGCAGAAAGCCGTGGTCGGACAAGTCATCCCGTGGACCATGGCTTTCCTCGGCTTGAGCTTCATTTTCTGTGCGCTGCTAATTATCGGCATGCCGCCGCTCTCAGGGTTCATCGGCAAGCTGGGGCTGCTGAGCGCCCTGCTCAATCCCCAAGGGCTCGGAGCGAGCGCCGGTGAGCCGGTGTCGTACCAGGCCTGGGGGCTATTGGCGCTGCTGATCCTGTCGGGACTGGCCTCGTTGATCGCCTTCTCCCGACTGGGCGTCCAGCGTTTCTGGACGCCCCAGGAGCGACCGTCGCCCTTGTTGCGGCCGTTCGAGTGCCTGCCGATCATCGTCCTGCTGGGCCTGGGCATCGCCCTGACCTTCAAGGCCGAGCCGCTGCTGCGCTACACCCAGTCCGCCGCCGATGCGCTGAACACCCCGGAACATTACGTGATGTCGGTGCTCGCCACCCGCGCGGTGCCCAACCCCGAGGCCAGCGCCGCGTTGCAGGAGTTGCAGCGATGAAGCGCCTGTTTCCCGCACCCTGGCTGTCCCTGGCGCTCTGGCTGTTGTGGCTGGTGTTGAATCTGTCCGTGAGCCCGGGTCATCTGCTGCTCGGGGCGGCCCTGGGCTTCCTTGCGCCATTGATGATGCGCCCGCTGCGACCCCGGCCGATCCGTATCCGCCGGCCGTGGGTGGTGCTGCGCCTGTTCCTGCTGGTGGGTCGCGACGTGCTGGTTTCCAACCTGGCGGTGGCCTGGGGCGTGCTGAACGCCGGTCGTCACCCGCTGCGCCCGCAGTTCATCAAGGTGCCGCTGGACCTGCACGACGCCAACGGCCTGGCGGCCCTGTCGATGATCACCACGGTGATTCCGGGCACGGTCTGGTCGGAGCTGGCCCTGGATCGCAGCATCCTGTTGATGCACGTGTTCGACCTGCAGGACGAGGCGTCATTCATCGCGCACTTCAAGGCCACCTATGAGCGCCCGTTGATGGAGATTTTCCAATGAGCCCATTGCTGTCCAATGCGATTCTGCTCAGCCTGTTCCTGTTCTCCCTGGCGATGATGCTGACGCTGTGGCGACTGTTCAAAGGACCTTCGGCCCAGGACCGGGTATTGGCCCTGGATTACCTGTACATCGTGGCGATGCTGATGATGCTGGTGCTGGGGATCCGTTACGCCAGTGACACCTATTTCGAAGCGGCGCTGCTGATCGCTCTGTTCGGCTTCGTCGGCTCGTTCGCCCTGGCCAAGTTCCTGTTGCGCGGCGAGGTGATCGAATGAGCGGTGAATTGTCGATGTGGGTGGAAATTCCGGTGGCGATCCTGCTGGTGCTCAGCAGTCTCTGTGCCCTGACCGGGGCAATCGGACTGGTGCGGTTGAAAGATTATTTCCAACGCATGCACCCGCCCGCCCTTGCCTCCACCTTGGGCGCCTGGAGCGTGGCGCTGGCCTCGATCATCTACTTTTCGGCCCTCAAGTCCGAACCGGTGCTGCATGCCTGGCTGATCCCGATCCTGCTGTCGATCACCGTACCGGTGACCACCCTGCTACTGGCCCGGGCGGCGTTGTTTCGCAAGCGCATGGCCGGGGATGATGTGCCGGCGGAGGTCAGTAGCCGCCGGAAGGACTGATCGACCTTTCGAGCCGAAACTCACCCCTGTGGCGAGGGAGCTTGCTCCCGCTGGGTCGGTCCGCGTTCGGGCGCAGCAGCCCCAAGACCTGCGACCTCGGTGTGTCAGGCAGATTGCGTGCAGTGACTTTGGGAGGGCTGCGCCCTCCAGCGGGAGCAAGCTCCCTCGCCACAACAGCGTTCGACCGGGAGATCAATGGCTCAAGCCCAAGCCACCGTCAACAACCCCGCCCCGAGCACCACGCACAACGGCGAATAAACCCAGGTATCCAGCCGGGCGAACGTCGATTCCTTGAACTCCTTGAAAAAGCCCACCAGGTTCGACTCGCCAATGGCCCGGGCGAACATCAGCAAGGCAATCGCGCTGATCAGCCATTGCAGCGCCCGATGGGTGACCGGCGGCGCCAACAGGCCGACCCGCAGGCTCACCAGGACCGCGATCAACAGCAGCCCCAGGGCGACCAACAGGGTCAACCAGCCCGACGGATCGAACGCCGGGCGCAGCGCCTGCCCCTGCTGCGCCGGCACCTGGGGCACCACCGCCAGGGCGGCCCATCGTCCGCCCAAGGCCCAATACAAATGAATCAAGCTGATGGCCGCAAACATCGCGACCAGCGACCGAGCCACTAAAAGCATCATTCGCCAGCCTCCTCGAATAAGGTTGAACAATCATCCTAGCTGGAATCTGGCATTTCGCCGGACGGGGCGCAGAGTGCCCGTTTACGGCGAAAGGCGCATTGCTCAGGATCAAGTGTTCAACCCGCTGGCCTCGATTGTGCTAAAGGGCGGCGGAGACCTTGTCTGCCACCTCCTTGGGCAGCCAGGCCTGCCAGACCTGGGGATGCGCCTTGAGAAAGGCTTCGGCGGCCTCACGCGGCGGCGTGCGCTTCTCGCTCATGTCCGCCAGGGCCTTGTTCAACGGCTCGATGGGCAGGTCGACCTTGCTGAAAAACTCGGTAATGTCCGGGTGCTGCTTCTGGAACGGCGCGGAGACGCCAATCGACAGTTTCGAAGCCAGGGAGCGGGTCGGTTTCGGATTGGGGTTATCGGCGTCGGTCAGGGTCTTCCAGGCCTCGGCGTCGAACGGTGGCTCCTCCAACTGCACCAGCTTGAACCGACCGAGCAGTGGCGTGGGCGACCAGTAGTAAAACAGAATCGGCTTGCCGCGGCGGATCGAGGAGTTGATTTCCGCATCCAGCGCCGCCCCCGAGCCGCTGCGGAAATTGACGAAACTGCCGTCCAGGCCATACGCCTTGAGCTTCTGTTTGTTGACCACTTCAGAGGTCCAACCGATGGGGCTGTTGAGGAAGCGGCCCTTGTCGGGACTTTCCGGATCCTTGAACACATGCTTGTAGCGCGCCAGGTCCTGGACGCTGCGCAGGTCCGGCGCCAGCGGCTTGATGCCCTTCGCCGGGTCGCCCTTGATGACATATTCAGGCACCCACCAGCCTTCGGTCGCACCCTTGACCGTGTCACCCAGGGCGATCACCTTGCCTTCGGCTTCGGCCTTGACCCAAACAGGGCTGCGGCCGGCCCACTCTTCGCCGATCACCTGGATGTCGTTATTGGCCAGGGCGGTTTCCAGGGTGATGGTGGTGCCCGGCAGGGTGTCGGTCGGTAGCCCGTAGCCTTTTTCGACGATGATCCGCAGGATATCGGTGATCAGGCTGCCGCTTTCCCAATTCAGGTCGGCGAAGTGGATCGGGGCGGACGCGGCGGACGCCGGAAATGGCGCAGCCAATACAGCAAAGGTGGCCCAGGCAGCCAGCCACTGTCGAACTCGTTTCATGCTTTGCACCTCGTGCCAGTACAGCAATAGCTGAACGGTCCTGCGCCAACAAACGCAAGTCCCTGAATCATTCAGTCAATTGACTGTAGCCGAGGTTCCGGCCAGCCCCTGAGAAACTGGGTTTCCAGTTGCGTCACAGACTCTGCGAGCCCGCTACCAGGTTTGTCTTACCGACACTTAATACATCACTCGCTGGCCTTGAAGGTCACCAGCTCGCCCTTGCGCCATTTGGCAGCCTTGGCGGTAACGGCCTTCAGGGTCTTGGTCAGGCCTTCCTGCAGTTGCTCGTTAGCCGCGAACACCGTCACCACGCTATGGCCCTCCTTGAACAGGATCGCCTGACCGCCCGTGGTCTCGACAAACGCATAATCACCCAGGCCGTAGACGGTCAGTTTGATTTCGCGAAAGCGAATTTCAAACTTGCCACCCTCGCGGCTTGGCAATACGGCTGCCCGGAAGTGGTCGCCGACCTTGAGTTCGAGCCTGGGCTTGTCATCGACCACCAGGGCCGACTCGGTGTCGATTTCGGCGACATAAATGCCTTCGGCGCTTTGCTCGGTGATGTAGACGAAACGCGACTGGAACAGCTTGACCAGTTTCGCCCGCAGGTCTCCAAGTACAAATAACGCATGCATGTCCAGATTACTTACTGCCAAGGAAACATCCCCATCTTTGAAAACGGCCCGCCCTCTGAAAAGGACGGACCACAAGAACCCGTGCCGACTGTATTGTCGCAATGGACCTGTAACTGAAAGTTGAAGTGAACGGCGCGCCCTGTCCCGGGCCGAGAGCAGACTAAAGGTTGTCTCTCTCGCCGTCTTTCCCGAGGGGTCGTCAGAGGCTGAAGGAAAACGCCACTCTGAGTATCGGAAAAGGTGGGACTACTAACTTTAGGGAAATTTCTCACTTAGAAAAGCATTTTTCTGACATCGAGCCTAAAAAAAATTGCTTTAGATAGGCATCGCCGCGCTCACGACGCTGCTGATTCTAGTGCAGCCCAAGGCGTGGAGACTACTCGAAATGCCCGGCAATTCGTCGCCAAACCATAGAAAAGGACTTCACATGGCTTCTTTCACCACCCTGCCCCAACCGATTGAACCGTACATTGTTGAAACCCACGATACCTTCAACGCAGTGGATTGCCTGCCTATTTCATTGATCCAACCGCGTTATCGGGTGGTCCTGGCCGGTAAGTGCTTTTTCCATATCGAAGAAACTTCGACTGGACGTGTAAGAGGATTCCGCACCGATCATAACGAGGCCTGCTACCTGGCGAGGCATCTTGAACGGAGCGCTTGACCTGCGCTGCCCTCGCCTGAGCTAAATCGAACTCCTGGCGAGCGCCTGCCTCAGATAAAGGAACGCAACCCAAGCGCCAAGACGGCGCACGCCAAAGGAGACGCCCATGGAACAGCCTTCCCATGAACTCAAGACCCTGTTCGACCAGCTCGGCCTGCCCTCGGATGGAAAAGCCATCGACGATTTCATCATGGCCCACCCCCTGGAACCGGAGGTCAAGCTGGTGGAGGCAGATTTCTGGTCGGACCAGCAGAAAGACTTGCTGCGCGAATGGCTGCTGGCCGATGGTGAAGAGGCGGTGCTGGTGGACCAGCTGAACGTGCGGTTGCACGACGGGAAATAGCCTGGAAGGCCGGTAACTGCCCCCTGTGGCGAGGGAGCTTGCTCCCGCTCGGCTGCGCAGCAGTCGTCTCAGAAGAAGGCCCGCTGCGCGGTCCAGCGGGAGCAAGCTCCCTCGCCACGGGTTTGTGCAGGAGTCGGGGAGGTTATCGGGGTTTCTCGGGTTTATAGCCCAACCGCAATCCACCCCAATGACGCCCCTTGACCATGATCGGCACCGAAAGGTCGTGCATCAACTCGCCCGTGTCGCGGGTGTAGGTCTGCAGCAGTACCGGTTGCTGGTGGCTGCCGCAGCGGATCCCGGTGCGGTCGGAGAATTTGCGCTTGGTACGGTTGTTCAGCGTGTCCACTTGGGGGTCGCCGGTCAGTGGTTGGCTGAAGACGTTGTTGTGGGTCGGCACATAGCCCTGCTGCGTACAGGCAATCGCAAACACCAGACCTTCGTGGCGGCTGAGCAACGGTTCCTGGATCGGCGGCAGTACCTGGTCGGTGTAGCGGTCGAAACGGGTCTGGTACTTGGCCGGCTGGGTGTTGGGGATCGGCTGGTAGTTACGGTCGAACAGGTCATCCAGGCTGATCCGGCCCTGGTCGATATCGGCCTCGAACTGCGCCGCGATCCGGCTCGCCCCCTCCCGCGCCAAGTCGTAGACACGCTGGTGATAATCGTCGAGGCCCACTTGCGCCAGGCGTTCGCTGATGGTTTCGGCCTGGCCTTCCATCTGCACCGCCGCCTCGGCCAGGCGCTGGGTCTGCTGGTCGCTGACGGACAGGTCGCTGCGCATCTGCTCGATGGCGTGGAACAGGCTGTCGAGTTGCTCACGATTGGTGTCGGTGCCTTGGGCGATGGCGCTGACCTGGGTTTCTACCCCCGCCGCCAGCCGGGCGATGTTTTCCAGATGTTGACCGGTGTGCTCCACTTGCTGCACGCCGCTGTCCAGGTCGCCGGCCAATTGGCGAATCTGCTCCACCACCTGGGCGGTGCGCTGCTGGATATCCGCCACCATCACCCCGACCTCGCCGGTCGCCGCCGCGGTGCGCCCGGCCAGGCCACGGACCTCGTCGGCCACCACCGCGAACCCACGACCATGCTCACCGGCCCGCGCCGCCTCGATGGCCGCGTTCAGTGCCAGCAGGTTGGTCTGGCTGGCAATCGACTGGATCACCAGGCTGACCCGCTGGATTTCATCGCTGCGCACGCTCAAGGCTTCGATCAACTCACGGCTGTCATTGGCCCGTTGGCTGAGCTGGTGCATGCGGCTGATGGACTCCACCAGTTCGCTGCGCCCGGCCACGCTGCTGCGATGGGCCTCGCTGGCAGCTCCCAGGGCTTGTTGGCTGAGTTGTGAGGTGGCCTGCTCGGTGACGATCATCGATTCGGCGCTGCTGACGATCTGCGCCGCCGCATCGAGCTGTGACTGGACCTTGCCGGCCAATTGCTTGACCGAATAGGCGACACCGGCCGCCGACAAGGCGTTATGACTGGTGGTGTAGGACAAGTCGCGAGTCAGCTCGGCCAGGCTATCGGTCGAAGACACGGGCGCGGCAGCAATGCGCGAGCGCAGGCGCGGCAACCAGACGATCAACATGGCCAGCGGCAAGACCAGGTATAAAGGCCACCCACCCAAAGCCATGCCACACAACAGCGCGGTCAGGCCGAGACTCTGCAAGGTCGGCGTGAGCCAACGCGCCGTGTTTGTCGCCCCCGGCACCGAGGCCGGCACCGCACCCGCCAGAGATCCGTCTGTCGCCATGTTCGTCACCCACACTTCTCGTTGTTATGACCGCATTAAACGCCACTACCGAGCCATTATCCATGGTCCATTAGTCGTGTTCTTGCAGCAAATCAACGGTAGTAGAGAAACCGCCGGGAGACGAAAACAAAAGATCGCAGCCTTCGACGAAAAGGCTGCGATCCTTGGCTTGGAACGGAATCAGGCCTGACGCTGGTGCTTGTCGATCTGCTCGTGACGTTCCTGGGCTTCGATGCAGTACTTGGTGGTCGGGCTGATCAGCAGGCGCTTGAGGCCGATAGGCTCGCCGCTGTCATCGCACCAGCCGAAGCTTTCGTCGTTGATGCGGTCCAGGGCCTGCTCCAGCTGGGGCAGCATGCGCTGGTCGCGATCGATGGCGTTGACCAGCCAGGTACGCTCTTCTTCTACGGAAGCAGCGTCGGCCGGGTCAGCCGGGGAATCCAGGCTCTCAATGGCGATTCGGTTCTGTTCGATGCGCTCGTGGGTTTCGACTTTCATGTTCTGCAACAGCTTGGTGAAGAAGGCCAGCTGCTCGGCATTCATGTAGTCATCCGCCGGCATGGCCAGCAACTTTTCCTTTGTCATTGATATCTCTATAAAAAACGTGCATTAAGGCGAATTATGGAGCGTCCCGCAGCGCAGCAGCCACGCTCATCGGGAAAGGCGCCGTCGATTCAAAGCGCCACCCGGCACTCAATTTACGAGGGGCGGCAGTCTAAGGCCGAGTCGAGGCGTCAGCAACCGAAAACGTAGGGAAAATGTCTGACAACCCCTTCAAATGTTTTCTGACAAGCTCTTGGCGGTCATCGGAGTGCGTTTATAACAAGAAATTCGCTGTAGTGGCTGTATTAAGAAGACAAATGGCAGCGCCACGCGGGTCAGGCGTGGCGCTTTGTCGCAGCGAGTGGACGTTTAGCGTTTGAGTTTACGCTTGTTGCGGTACTGGTCGACGACGACGGCCACCACGATGATCAGCCCTTTGATGATGTCCTGGATGTAGGCATCGACGCCGACGAAGGTAAACCCACTGGCCATCACCCCGAGAATCAGCGCGCCGATCACGGTCCCGGTGATGCGCCCCACCCCGCCGGCCAGACTGGTACCGCCGATCACCGCTGCGGCAATCGCGTCCAGCTCGTAGGACATGCCCATGCCGGCCTGCCCGGTCGCCGCCCGCGCCGAGGCGACCACGCCAGCCAACCCCGCGAGCAACCCGGCGATGCTGTACACGATCACCAGATGGCGCTTGACGTTGATGCCCGAGGTCCGTGCCGCCTGCATATTGCCGCCAATGGCGTAGGTGTATTTGCCGTATTTGGTGTAGCGCAAGGCGATGTGAAAAATCACCGCCACCACCAGGAAAATGATCACCGGCATCGCGCCATGGCCGATGGCGGTGTAGGAATCGGACAACATGCTCACCGGTTGGCCTTCGGTGTAATAGCGCGCCAGGCCGCGAGCCGAGACCATCATGCCCAGGGTGGCGATAAACGGCGGGATGCCCGTGACCGCTATGATGCTGCCGTTGATCGCCCCCGCCAGCAGCCCTACCCCGAGCCCCGCCGCCACCGGGATCCACGCCGGCAAGTCGGTCAGCGAGGGAAACACCGCCCGGGCAAAGTCCGAGGTCTGGGCCAGGCTGGCAGCGATCATGGCCGACAGCGCCAGTACCGAGCCGGACGACAGGTCGATACCGGTGGTGATGATCACCTGGGTCACGCCGATGGCCAGCAGGCCGATGATCGACACTTGCAGGATCATCAGTACCAGGCGCTGGGAGTTCATCAGGAAACTCTGGTCGCGCACGATCCAGCCGAACAGCTCGAATACCAGGCCGATGCCGATCAGCACCAGGAAGATACTCAGTTCCGTCGGCAAGCGCCGGCGCGTCCTGGCCGGTGCGGCCGCGGGTTTGTTTTCCAGTATCGCGTTCATAGCCATCCACCTTTTTTTGTTCTTTGGCGAGGAGGGTGTTCCTTGCCGGGGGTGTAGCAACCCGAAAAAGGGGCCGCTTCGCGGCCCAGCGGGAGCAAGCTCCCTCGCCACAATGTGCTCGACTTTATTTTTTGAACTGGCCGCGTCAGGCCAGGCCCGAGGCCAGTTGCATGACCCGCTCCTGGGTCGCTTCGCTGCGGTCGAGGGTGCCCATCAGGTCGCCTTCGTGCATCACCAGCACCCGGTCGCTCATGCCCAGCACCTCCGGCAGCTCCGAGGAAATCATGATGACCGCCATGCCTTCGCTGGCGAGGTAGGCGATCAGTCGGTAGATCTCGGCCTTGGCACCGACGTCGATGCCGCGGGTCGGCTCGTCGAGGATCAGGATCCGTGGGTTGGTCATCAGCCAGCGGGCGAGCAAGGCCTTTTGTTGATTGCCACCGGACAAGGTGTCGATGCACTGTTCCAGGGACGGGGTCTTGACCCGCAGCTTCTTGCACATGTCTTCGCACAAGGCGCGCAGGGCTTTCTGTTGGATGAACCCCTTGCCGACATAATGGGGCAGCACGGCCATTTCCATGTTTTCCAGCACCGACAGGCACGGGAACAGGCCGCTGAGCTTGCGATCCTCGGTCAACAGCGCGAAGCCCTTCTCGATCGCCATGTGCGGGTCGCTGATGCGCACCGGTTGGCCGTCCAGGCAGATTTCGCCACCGGTGGCCGGGGTCACGCCGAAAATCGCTTCGGCCACGTTGGTCCGGCCCGAGCCCATCAACCCGGCGATGCCGAGGATTTCTCCGGCGTGCAGGTCGAACGAAACCCCTTTGAAGACCCCGTCCAGGCTCAAGTCGCGCACTGACAGCACCCGCTCGCCAATGGGCTTTTCCCGCTCGGGGAACAACTGGCTCAATTCACGCCCGACCATCATCGAGATCAGGCTGTCGCCGTCCATGCTGTCGGCCCGTTGCAGGCCGATGTAGGCGCCATCGCGAAACACCGCCACTTCATCGGCGATGGCGAACACTTCATTCATTTTATGGGTGATGTAGATGATGCCTTTGCCCTGGGCCTTGAGGTCGGCAATGATCGAAAACAGGTGGGCGACTTCGGTTTCGGTGATCGCCGAAGTGGGCTCGTCCATGATCAGAATGTCGGAGTCATAGGACACGGCCTTGGCGATTTCCACCATCTGCCGCTCGGCGATGCTCAGGTTACCCACCTGCTCTTGCGGATCGAGCTTGATCCGCAGGCGCTCCAGCAGCCGGGCAGTGCAACGGTGCATCTCGCCATGGTCGATCATGTGCAGGCTGTTGAGCTGCTCGCGGCCGATCCAGATGTTCTCGGCGATGCTCATGTGCGGCATCAGGTTCAGTTCCTGGTGGATCATCGCGATGCCGGACTGCAAGGCCGCCAGGGGCGTGTCGAAGGTCACCGGTTTGCCCCGCAGGCGAAGCTCACCGGCGTCCGGCTGGTAGATGCCGGCGATGATCTTCATCAGGGTGGATTTGCCTGCGCCATTTTCCCCCATCAGCGCCAGCACCGAACCGGGGCGTACCCGCAGTTGCACATCGGACAGGGCCACCACACCGGGGAAGCCTTTGCTGACATTGACGACTTCCAGCAGGTAGGGCTCGTCAGGCAGTGCGTGCGGTTGGGCAAACATTGCCGGGGCGCTCGATGCAATCGCTGAAGCGAACATGATCAGGTACTCCCTCGGCAAGGCCGGCGTGGCGACCTTGCCTGCTTGTTATTGTGGTGAGGCATTACTTGAATTGATCGACGTTTTCCGGGGTGATCAGGCGATACGGCACCCAGACGGCCTGCTCGACCGGCTGTTTCTTGACCATTTTCACCGCCGTATCGATCGAGCCATCGGCCTGGCCCTTGGCGTCCTGGAACACCGAGACAGTCATCTCGCCTTTCTTGATTGCGTTCAAGCCGTCCGGCGTGCCGTCGACCCCGGCGATCAACACGCTGCCCTTCTTGGTGCCCGCCTGCTTGAGGGCCATGGCCGCGCCGATCGCCATCTCATCGTTGTTGGCGACCACCGCCTGGAACTCGCGGCCCTGGGTCAGCCAGTCATTGACCAGGGTCATGCCCTTGTCCCGCAGCCAAGTGCCGGTCTGCCGTTCCTGGATCTTGATGTTCGGGTAATTCTTCAACACCTCCTCGACACCCTTGGTGCGGTTGGTGGTGGAGTTGTTGGCCAGGTCACCCAGCAGGATCACGATGTCGCCCTTGCCACCCATCTTGTCGGCCAGGTATTGCATTTGCAGGCGTCCGGCTTCCAGGTCGTCGGAGGCCACTGTCACCACGCCTGCCGGCAGTTTCAGGTCATCAGGACGGCGATTGACGTAGACCAGCGGAATCCCCGCCGCCACGGCGGCCTTGGTGATACGCGCGGTGGCAGCGGTGTCGACGGGATTGACGATGATCGCGTCAACCTTCTGGCTGATGAAGCTTTCCACCTGACTCAGTTGCTTGACTACATCGCTGCGGGCGTCTTCGAACTGCAAGGCCACCCCGTCCGGGATCGACTTGGCCTTCTTGTCCATGGATTCGCGCAGGTAGGTCAGCCAGGTGTCATCGAACTGCGACATGCTGACGCCGATCTTCAGGTCCGCCAGGGCTGCGCCGCTGGTGAGCATCAACGACAGGGCCAGCGAGGCGATACGGGTCTTGGTCTTCATGAACGGTCTTTCTCCACATTCTTGTTGGTTTTTATGGATGAAGGCGTGGCGGATCAGCAACGGGGCAAGCGCACGATGGGCGCACCGGGCATGCAGCACACCACGGCGCCCTTGCGCTGGATGCACAGGGATTCGAACAGAGGAAGGATCGCGGACAGGCGCAGCAACTTGAACGCAGAACGGCTGAAGGTTTTCATCGACGGTACCTGCTGTGTTTCTTGTTTTTGTTTAATTCCTCACCCGTAGATGCAAACTTGCGCGGGTGGGAAAAGGATGTCGGTAACCTGGAAACGACTTTATTGGAAAATATTTTCCACATCAACTCATTTTAGAATTTATTTCGTTTTTTATTCCATGGCCCACGGGTACGGGCAACACCACCACTTCGCCGCGCTCGGCGCTTTGCCGGGCAGCATCGAGAATGCGTGTGTTCGCCAGGGCATCCCGGGCTTCTACCGGCAGCGGCCCGGCGTCTTGCAGCGCCGCTTGAAGGCCTTGATAGAACGCCATCCAGCAACCTCGCTCCGAGGTCACGCGCTCGCGCTCCGCGCCCTGTTCGAACCAGCCCCAGCGCCGATGCTCCTCGGCGCCCCAGCGTTCGCCCTCGGTCGCCGGGCTCAAGCCGGCCAATGCCTGGGCCTCCTGACCGTCCAGGCCTTCGACGGTATAGCAGCCCTCCGTGCCGCTGACGCGAAAGCGCGGTCGCGCGGCGTTCTGCAAGCAGTGGCCGCTCAGATGGGAAACCACGCCGTTGATGTGGTTCAGGGACATGAAGAAACCGTTGTCGAATACCTGGCCTGGCTGCCGGTAATCCAGCTCGGCATAGACCCGCGCCACCGGCCCGAACAGTTGCAGCGCCTGGTCCACCAGATGACTGCCGAGATCGCGCAGTAATCCGCCTCCGCTGGCCTTGCCGACCGATGACGGCGAGTAGCGCTCGATGCTCGATTCAAACCGCGTGACCTGCCCCAGCGCACCGCTGGACAGTAGCTTGCGCAAGGTGAGGAAATCGGAATCCCAGCGACGGTTCTGGTAGACGCTCAAGGGCACGTTGCGCTGTTCGGCGGCCTGCACCATGGCTTCGGCCTGCGCGGTGTCACGGGCGAACGGCTTGTCGCTGACCACCGCCACACCCGCTTCGATGATCTGCATCACCACAGCCGGGCGAGCCTCCAGCGGCGTCGACACCACCACTGCATCCACGCCGGCCGCGAGCAACTGCTCAAGGGTGTCGAACGCCTGGACATCCGGGTGCTCGCCGGCCAGCTGCTGGCGCCGCTCGGCGGAGCGGGTCACCACCCCGACGAACGTCGCCCCCGGCAGACTGCTGATCAGCGGCGCATGAAAAAACCGCCCACCCTTGCCGTAGCCCACTAGTCCGATTCGCATGCAAGCTCCTTATGATTCACTGAATGAACACACCCCCTGTGGGAGCGGGCTTGCTCGCGAAGGCGGCTTGACAGTCAACATTGATGTCAACTGCCCCACCGCTTTCGCGAGCAAGCCCGCTCCCACAGAGGATTGGGGTCAGCCGTAGAAACGAGGTCGTTCGGGCAGTTCGATCCTGACAATCTGCCCGCTCTGCTGCGCGGCGATGCAGGCATCCGCCGCCACGGCCGCGGCGTAGCCGTCCCAGGCGGATGGGCCGCCGACCTGACCACCACGGACGCCGTCGATGAAGGCTTGCAACTCGACGTCATAGGCGGCAATGAAGCGGTCCTTCCAGTCCATCAGGATCGCGTTGGACAGCTTGGCACCGCTGCGCAGTTGTACTTGGGACGGCTCCGGCAGCTTGGCGATGCCGGTCTCCCCGACCACCTCGCACTGGATGTCATAGCCGTACTGGCAGTTGACGAACACTTCCACGTCGATCCGAGTACCCCGGGCGGTTTCCAACAGGACGATCTGCGGGTCACGCAAATGAGCCAGGGCCTTGCTGGTCTTGCGCGGGAAGACCACCTGCACCGAGACGTAGTCATCGGCCAGCAACCAGCGCAACACGTCCAGCTCATGGATCAAGGTATCGGTGATTGCCATGTCAGTCTTGTAGTTTTCACCCACCCGTGGATTGCGATGGGCGCAGTGCAGCATCAGTGGCTCGCCGATCTGGCCGCTGTCGATCACCGTCTTGAGCGCCCGATAACCTTCATCGTACGGGCGCATGAAACCGACCTGCACCAGGCGCTTGCCATGGGCCACCTCCGCCTCGACGATGTTGCGGCAACCTTGCGCGGTGACCGCCAGGGGTTTTTCACAGAACACCGGTTTGCCGGCCGCAATCGCCGCCAGCACGAACTCCTCATGGCTCGGCCCCCAGGACGTGACCAGCACCGCCTCCACTTCCGGCGCCTTGATCAAGGCATGGCCGTCCGGGTAAACCTCGGCGGTCAGCTTCAAGTCAGCCACCACCTGCGCCGCCTGGGCGAGGTTGATGTCGGTCACCGCCACCACCTGGCTGTTGAGCAAGGTCTGGCTGCAACGACGGATATGGTCCTGGCCGATGGCCCCGGTGCCGATGACGCCCAGCTTCAAAGACATGAAAAACTCCTTTCCCAGTAGGGGGCAATTAGTACTGACGGGCCTGGGCCAGTCGTTCGTTGAGGGCCTTGGCGGCGGCATCGGTGCGGGCGCTGGTGGAAACTTGCGCCACGCCGACCCGCCACCACGACAGATAGCTGTGGATCATGGTCTTGGGCAGGACCTTGATGTCGATCAGGGTCGAGACCGTTTGCAACCGTGCATCGGCCAAGGCCGCGTACAGCTCGTCGAGGTTTTTCACCTTATAGGTCTTGCAGCCGTAGGCCGCCGCGCTCATGGCGAAATCCACCGGCACGAAGGCACCGTCGAGCTTGCCGGTGTCCGGATTGCGGAAGCGGAACTCGGTGCCGAAGCTGTCCATGCCGTTGCCCATCTGCAGGTTGTTGATGCAGCCGAACGTCATGTTGTCCAGCAGCACCACGTTGATCTTGCGCCGCTCCTGGATCGAGGTCGCCAGCTCCGAGTGCAGCATCATGTAGGAGCCATCGCCCACCAAGGCGTAGACCTCTTTGTCCGGCTCGGCGAGCTTGACCCCCAGCGCCGCATTCACCTCGTAGCCCATGCAGGAATAGCCGTATTCCAGGTGATAGGTGTTCACGCCTTTGCTGCGCCAACTGCGCTGCAGATCCCCGGGCAGGCTGCCGGCGGCGGCTACGATGATCGCGTCGTCCGCCAACACTTCATTGAGGGTGCCGAGCACGCGGCTCTGGGTCAGGCAGGAACCGGTGAGCTCGATGAACTCGCGAAATACCGCCGGATCCATGCCGTCGTTGATCTCGGGGACGAAATCCTCGATCTGGTAGTCCGCCTGATAGACCCGGTCCACCTCGGCCTCCAATTGAGCCTTGGCATCGGCGACCTGCCCGCCCCATTCAGCGCGGTAATCCCCCAGCGCGGCGGACAACGCCTCCAGGCCCACGCGGGCGTCGGCGAGCAGCTGCACGCCGTCCAGTTTCAGGGCATCGCATGGGCTGATATTGACGTTGAGAAACTGCACCCCTGGATGCTGGAACAGCCACTTCGATCCGGTGGTGAAATCGCTGTAGCGGGTGCCGACACCGATGATCAGGTCGGCCTTTTTCGCCAGCAGGTTGGCCGCCAGGCAGCCGGTTTCACCGACGCCGCCAACGTTCAGCGGGTGGCTGGACAGCACCGCGCTCTTGCCGGCCTGGGTTTCGGCGAAGGGAATGTCGAAGCGCTCGGCGAAAGCTTGCAGCGCAGCATTGGCGCCGGAGTAGCGCACCCCGCCGCCACAGATAATCAAGGGCCGGCGCTTGCCCTTGAGCAGCGCCAGGGCATCACCGAGCATCGCTTCGCTGGCCGGACGCCGATCAATGCGATGCACGCGTTTTTGCAGGAAGTAATCCGGGTAATCGTAGGCCTCGGCCTGGACATCCTGGGGCAACGCCAGGGTCACCGCGCCGGTCTCGGCCGGGTCAGTCAGCACGCGCATGGCCTGGATCGCCGCGCTCATCAGCTGCTCGGGACGGTTGATGCGATCCCAGTACTTGCTCACCGACTTGAAGGCGTCGTTGGTGCTGATGCTCAGGTCATGGAACTGTTCGATCTGTTGCAGCACCGGGTCCGGCTGGCGACTGGCGTAGACATCGCCGGGCAACAGCAGCAACGGGATACGATTGGCCGTCGCGGTGGCGGCGGCCGTCAGCATGTTTGCCGCGCCCGGACCGACCGACGAGGTGCAGGCGTAGATCTTGCGCCGCAGGTGCTGCTTGGCAAAGCCGATGGCGGCGTGGGCCATGCCCTGCTCGTTGCGTCCCTGATGCACCAGCAGCTCGCCGCTGTCCTGCTCCAGCGCCTGGCCCAGGCCCAGCACGTTGCCATGGCCGAAAATGGTAAAGACCCCGGCGACGAACTTGCTCTGGACGCCATCGACCTCGATGTACTGGTTATCGAGGAATTTCACCAGGGCCTGGGCCATGGTCAGTCGTGTTGTGGTCATGCTTGCACCTTTTTTGGAATGCACATCTTGCGGCAGGCCCAAATCTCCTGTGGGAGCGGGCTTGCTCGCGAAAGCGGTGGCACATTCAACATCGATTTCGCCTGGCACACCGCTTTCGCGAGCAAGCCCGCTCCCACAATGGGTTGTTCGTCAGACTGAAGATCGCGTCAAGCCTGTAGATTCTGTAGATGCCTCATACTCGCCCCTAACGCCTGGCGGATGTCGGCCAGTTCATGGACGCTCTGGGCGAACGGTTCGAAGGACAGGTAACCGTCGTAGCCGCCAGCCCGCAAAGCCTCGATCTGCGCGGCGTTGCCCAGGATGTCGTCCGCGCCGACCAGCACCCGGTGACCGTCACGGATGGCCGCCAACGGGGCCTGGGTATCCTCGACGCCGGAAATGTGCACCAGCCCGGTCAATTCAGGGAACAGCGTTCGCTCTCCCGCCAGATGATGGTGAAAGGTGTCGTGCACCAGGCGAAACACATCCAGCCCGCCAATGTCCTTGATCGCCTGCACCGCCGTGCTTTTACGGCGCAGCGAGCACGCGACGAAACCCAGCGGCTCGATCAGACCGTAGATGCCGAAGGCCCGCAGGATCGGCGCCAGTTCACTGAGGGCGGTGCGCAGCCCCCTCGCGCGCTCGGCCTCGCTGCGTGAATCGGCGGGGTCGTTGAGCGGACACATCACCAGCCCCTCGGCGCCGCACTCACGGGCGTAATCGGCCAGCCGCACGGCTTGGGTCCGGCGCTCGTCGCTCCACACATCGAACGGGTACAGGGCGTTGATCGACAACACCTTCACACCCCTTTCCTCGCACAACTGACGCACCCTGGCCGGCGGCATGCCGTCTTCGATCTCGATGCCTTTGAGATCGTTGCGGATCTCGATGGCATCGGTCTTCAGCGCCAGGGCCAGGTCAATGAACTCGGGCAGCGACAGGCGTGGAGCGACCATTCGGTTCAGGGCAAAACGCAGGGGCTTGTTCATTGTTGTTATCCCTCGGCATTCGACAAAACAGATTATTGGGCGGTCGGCATACTGAACTCGGGCCCCTTGGCGATGCTGTCGGGCCAGCGTTGCATCACGCTTTTATAGCGACTGTAGAAGCGCAGGCCTTCCTCGCCGTAGGCATGATGGTCGCCAAACAACGAGCGCTTCCAGCCACCGAAGGAATGCCAGGCCATGGGCACCGGAATCGGCACGTTGATCCCCACCATGCCGACCTTGATGCTGCGGGCGAATGCTCGGGCGATCCCGCCGTCACGGGTGAAGCAGGACACGCCGTTGCCGAACTCGTGGGCGTTGATCAGTGCCACGGCGCTGGCGAAATCCGGGACGCGGACGATGCCCAGCACCGGGCCGAAAATTTCCTGCTGGTAGATGCTCATCTCTGGGGTGACCTGGTCGAACAGCGTCGCGCCGACGAAGAAGCCCTGCGCGGCGCCAGGAACCTTCAAGCCTCGGCCATCGACGATCAACCGGGCGCCTTCGGCCACCCCGGCGTCAATGAAGCCTTCCACTTTGGCCTTGTGTTCGGCGGTGACCAGCGGCCCCATGTCGATGCCGGATTGCTCGCCGTTACCGACTTTCAACTGGTCGATGCGCGGCAACAGACGCGCGATCAATTCATCCGCCACGTCGCCCACCGCCACGGCGATGGAGATCGCCATGCAACGCTCGCCGGCCGAGCCGTAGGCCGCACCGATCAGCGCGTCGGCGGCCTGATCGAGATCGGCATCGGGCATGACGATCATGTGATTCTTCGCACCACCCAGGGCTTGCACCCGCTTGCCGTGGGCCGTGCCTTGCTGGTGGATGTATTCGGCGATGGGGGTCGAGCCAACGAAGGAAATCGCCTCGATGTCCGGGTGCTGCAACAGCGCGTCCACCGCCACTTTGTCGCCTTGGACCACGTTGAACACACCATCCGGCAACCCGGCTTCGGTCAGCAATCGGGCCATCAGCAGGCTGGCCGACGGGTCGCGTTCCGAGGGCTTGAGGATGAAGCAGTTACCGGCCACCAGTGCCAGGGGAATCATCCACAGCGGCACCATCACCGGGAAGTTGAACGGCGTGACACCGGCGCACACGCCCAACGGCTGGCGCAGGTTCCAGTTGTCGATGCCGCCGCCGATGTTGTCGCTGAAATCGGTCTTGAGCAGGCTCGGCGCGCCGCAGGCGTACTCGACGATCTCGATGCCGCGGGTGACTTCGCCGTGGGCGTCGGACAACACCTTGCCATGCTCGCGGCTGATGATCCGCGCCAGCTCATCGTGATGCCGGTCGAGCAGTTCCTTGAACTTGAACATCACCCGCGAGCGGCGCAGCGATGACTGCTCGGACCATCCCGGGAACGCCGCCAGCGCCGAAGCCACGGCTGCATCGACGGTGCCGGGCTCGGCCAGGGCAACCCGGGCCTGCACCGCGCCGGTCGCCGGATTGAAGACGTTGCTGAACCGTGTGCCGGTGCTGTCCTGCACCTGGCCGTTGAGGTAATGGCCGACTACCGGGAGCTCATTCATTGTTCTTGTTCTCCGTGAAAAAGGGGCGATTCAGAGATCCTGCAGCCAACTGTGCTGCGGATCGTTATGGAACTGCCAGACGCGTTTGGGGCCCGCCATGACGTTCAGGTAATAAGACTCGTAGCCATAGGGCACGCTGACCGGGTGGTAACCCTTGGGCACCACCACCAGGTCGCTGTTTTCCACGGCCATGGCCTGGTCGATGCTGCGGTCGTCGGTGTAGACCCGCTGGAACACGAAGCCCTGGGACGGGTTGATCTGGTGGTAATAGGTTTCTTCCAGGAAACTCTGGTACGGCAGATCATCGGTGTCGTGCTTGTGGGGCGGATAGCTCGACGAATGCCCCGAAGGCGTGCGCACTTCGACGACCAGCAGCGAATGGGCCGGTTCGCTGTCCGGCAGGATGTCGCAGACATAACGGGTATTGGCGCCCTTGCCGCGCACGCTGCGCTTCATGCTGTCGGGGCGGATCAGGCGCGGGCCGTATTCGTTGGCGGTGGAACCCGGCGCGGCGCACACGGCAATCTGCACATCGCTCAGGGCCGTCACCTGGGCCTGGCTGCCGGGCGGCAGGTACGCGGCGTAGGGGGATTTGTCCTCGAACACCGATTGGCGATCGCCAAGATTGTCCCAATCGAAGGCGCCCTGCCCCGGCGCTTCACCCTTGAGGCTGATACGACCGCTGAGCAGCACCAGGCACAACTCTTTATCGCCGGCGGCCACCGGCAGGGTTTCGCCGAGGCTCAGGCGATAGGCGGCGAATCCGACATATTCCAACTCGCCCGCCGGCAGTTGGACCATGGTCCGGCCGCTGGTCTGGCTCTTGATCAACAGGCTCATGACCCACTCCTCTCTTGCAACAAGGCACGCAGGGTGTCGTAGCCCTTTTTGGCGTAGACGTAACTCGGTGCCACGGCGGGGTCCTGTTCGGCTTCCACCACCAGCCAGCCTTGATAGTCGGCGGCCAATAGCACGTCGAGCAACGCGGCGAAGTCGATGTCACCGTCCCCAGGCACGGTGAAGGTGCCGTTGATGATGCAGTCGGGGAAGCTCCAGAGGTTGTTGCGCGCCAGTTGCACCACCGCTTTGCGCACGTCCTTGAAGTGCACATGGCAGATGCGCTCGATGTGTCTGCGCAGCACCTGCAACGGTTCGCCACCGCCCATGTAGCAGTGGCCCGAGTCGAACAGCAGGCCCACTTCGCTGCCGGTCAGGGCCATCAACTTGTCGATGTCCGAGGGCGATTCGACGTAGGCGCCCATGTGGTGGTGATAGGCCAGGCGCACGCCTCGGGACAAGGTGAAGCGTGCCAGCTCGGTGAGTTTGTCGGCGTAGGCCTGCCAGGCTTCGTCGGTGTGGAAACGCGGCCGTTCGATCAAAGGGATACGCTGGCCCTGGATGGAGTCGGCGACTTCGCCATAGACCAGCACCGTTGCGCCATTCTGCGCCAGCAACTCGACATGGCTGGCGATGGCGTCGATTTCCTCGGCCGCCGAACGCAGGGCCAGACGACTGGAATACCAGCCGGAGACCAGCGCCAGGTCATACGGACGCAACACATCGCCGACGCCCTTGGCGTCCTTGGGAAACTTGCCATTGAGCTCGAAACCTTCATAGCCGATGGCCTTGCCTTCGCTCAGCGCGGTACTCAACGGCGTCTCGCCGCCCAACGACGGCAAGTCGTCGTTGCTCCAGGAAATCGGGTTGATGCCAATTCGAATAGCGGGCATGGCTGCACCTTTTATTGTTTTCTCTAATGTTCAACCAATCACCCGTGGCGAGGGAGCTTGCTCCCGCTCGGCTGCGAAGCAGTCGTCGGCCGCTGAGTGCGGTTTACCTGTCGAACCTGGGCTGGACCCTTTTGGGACTGCTTTGCAGTCCAGCGGGAGCAAGCTCCCTCGCCACAAAAGCCCTTCTGTCGTCACGCCCGTGCAGCCCGCCACGCCTCGATCAACTCGACAAACCTGCCCTGCACCTGGCGGATCAGCGTTTCGTCGTCGATTTCCCCGGCCAGCCACGCCCGGCTCGGTTCCTGGAGAATCGTGCGGCCCACCGCAAACCCCCGGCAGGTGCTGCTCTGGCTGGCCTGGCGGAAACCTTCGGCCAGGACAGAAGCCGGGGCATTGAGGCCGAGCAGGACCACGCCGCGGCAATACGGGTCGCGTTGCTGGATCAACTCATCGAGCTGCTTCCATTGCTCAGCGCTCTGGGCTTCGATCTTCCACCAGGCCGGGTAGATGCCCAGGTTGTAGAGGCGCTTGATGGCGCGATACAGCACATCCGGGTGCGGCGATGGATGATCCTTGGGTGGGATGACTTCCAGCAGCAATTCGTGGCCGCTGACTTGGGACGCTTTGTACAGGCCCATCAACTGCGCTTCCTGTTCGAGGCGCAGCAGCGGTTCGTCGTCGGGATGAAATTGCACCAGGCACTTGATGATCTGTTCCTGCGGCCAGGCGATCAGGTTGCTGCCGATGGAACGCCCGTGTTCGAACGCCAGCGGCCGCGAGTTCTGCACCTCCACCGGCCGCGCCACCCACCAGCCACGTCCGGACGCGGCGTTGAGCGAGTCCTGGCCGAAACGCTGATCGGCCAACAGACCGACATCGGCTTCGACACCCTGGCGCCGCAAATCCGCTTCGACCCGCTCCACTGCCTGGATGAATAACTGCTTGAGTTCGCCGATGCTGCTCAAGTCGCGTCCACCCTTTTGCGCCAGCTCCACCAGTTGCCAGCGATGATCGAAGGCAAAGATGAACAGCTGCTTCCAGGCCTTGCGCGGCACGCTGACCTGATGCAAGCGTTGCAGGACCGCGTCCTGGTCCGGCCGGGTGATCGGCACCGGGCTTTGGAAAAGGTAGTCGAGTTCCGCCCGGGTCGGCATCGCCGGGGCGCAGGCGTGGCGTGACACCACCAGGCCGCCACAGGCGTTGGCCAACTGGCAGCAACGCTCATCGCTGGCGTCCTCCAGCCAACCGGCGAGAAAGCCGGACATAAAGGCATCACCAGCCCCCAGTACGTTCAGCACTTCGACCCGCACGCCTGGATACAGCGTACCGTCTTCGAGCCGGGCCGGAATGTCGCCATGGATCACCGTGCAGCCCTGCGGGCCGAGCTTGACCACCAGAGTCGCCGCCGTCAGCGAGCGCACGGTGCGCAGCGCCGTCAGCAGGTCTTCGCTGCCGCCGGCGATGAGGAATTCTTCTTCGGTGCCGACGATCAGGTCGAAGCGCGGCAGGATGCCTTGCACATGCTGGCTGACTTTCTGGTTGGCAACGAACCGGGTCTCACCGTCGGCCTTGCCCGCCAGGCCCCAGAGTACCGGGCGATAATCGATGTCGAGGACGCGCTGGACCTGATGTCTCTGTGCATAGTCCAACGCCTGGATGCTGGCCTGGTAGACGCCGTCGGTGGAGAAATGGGTGCCAGTGATCAGCAAGGCCTTGCTGGAGGCGATGAAGCTTTCGTCGATGTCTTCGGCGCGCAGCGCCATGTCCGCGCAGTTTTCCCGGTAGAACACCAGGGGGAAGGTTTCCCGGTCCTTGATCCCCAGCAGGACCATGGCCGTCAGCCGTTCGGGATCGGTCTTGATCGCGCTGACATCGCAGCCTTCGCGGGCCAGGGACTCCACCAGGAAACGTCCCATGTGATCGTCGCCGACCCGGCTCAACATCGCCGACCGCAGCCCCAGGCGCGCCGTGCCGAAGGCGATGTTGGCGGACGAACCGCCCAGGTACTTGGCGAAGCTGGTCACGTCTTCCAGACGCGCTCCGACCTGCTGCGCATAAAGGTCGACACCCAGGCGTCCCAGGCAGATCACATCCAATCGACGCCCACTGGCAAAACGAGTCTGGCCCATGCTGGCTCCTGTTATTTTTATCAGCCTGCGCTGGGTGCCGGAACCGGCGCCAACGCTTTTGGTGGATGCAGACTAAAACGAGCGGCGGACAACAATCAATATTTTTTCTATAAATTTTTTACGTGGAATATTTTTTCCAATACGCTATGACCGAGGGGAACCAGACGCAGTGGATCGTTTCAGCCGATGTCGCAACGTGGTCCGCCCATGATTTTCCCTGCGCCTACGCTGTAGACTGCGATCAGCCAACCTATTGTCGAAGGCCGTCCCGTTTCGGGCCGGCCTATAAGAACAAGCCAGAAGGATTTCCTATGACCCGCCCCGATGATCTGCCGGCGCTGTCCGAGAGCGCGTCCGAACCCGCCCTCCCCAGCCCTCCGATCAATGCCGAGCGCCTGCTGCAACTGATCACCGAGGAATATGAAAGCCTGCCGCGCCAGCTCAAGCGTATTGCCAGCTACATGAGCCAGCAGAGCGACCGGATCATGGTCGACCGCATCAGCGACATCGCCCGGGAATGCGAAGTGCACCCCTCGGCCATCGTCAGGTTCTCCCAGCGTTTTGGCTTCAGCGGGTTCAGTGAAATGCAGGCGTTGTTCCGCGAGGCCTATACCCACAAGGCCACGCCGGTACAGAACTACCAGCAGCGCATACGCAGCATGATCGCCAACAAGTCGCAGAAAGCCAGCGGCGGCGACCTGGCCCGCGAATGCGTCAACGCCACGCTGTCGGGCATCGAGCGCCTGGGGCTGGAACTGGACGACCAGACGTTCGAAAAAGCCGTGGACCTGGTGGTCAACGCCGACAACATCTATGTGGTTGGCGTGCGTCGCTCGTTCGCGGTCGCCGATTACCTGGTCTACAACCTGCAACACACCAACAAGCGTATTCACCTGGTGTCCGGACTGGGCGGCAGCTACCGCGAGCAGATGCGCAGCGTGCGCGCCAATGACTTGGTCATTGCCATCAGCTTCACGCCCTATGGCAAGGAAACCCAGCACTGCCTGCGCATCGCCCAGCACCATCAGGCCAAGACGCTGATCATCACCGACAGCAACCTGTCGCCCCTGGCCAAGCGGGCCAACGCGGTGTTGCTGGTGAACGAAGGCAGTTCGTTCGCCTTCCGCTCCTTGAGCGCCACGCTGTGCCTGTGCCAGGCGTTGTTCATCGCCGTGGCGTACCGGTTGGAACTCAAGGTCGATGAAATCCATGAGCAGGTGGGGTTCGAGGATTGAGATGGCGGTGGGTCAGCCGTCATCGATGTGGCTGATCTGACGCCATCGCGAGCAGGCTCGCTCCCACAAGGGTTCGCGGCGGATATAAATCTTCCGGCCAGTCACGCGCAAACTGTGGGAGCGGGCTTGCTCGCGAAAGCGGTGGGTCAGTTGGTATTGATGTGCCTGACCTGACGCCATCGCGAGCAGGCTCGCTCCCACAGTTGTTCCTCGCTGACCGGAATATTTGAGAACGCCTCGAAACCTTGTGGGAGCGAGCCTGCTCGCGATGGCGTCGGGCCTGCTTGCTGCGATGTTGAATGTGCCGACGCCTTCGCGAGCAAGCCCGCTCCCACAGGGCGGTTGGTTCAAGCCAGTTCCATTTCCTCCGACGACTTGGCGGGTGTCACTTCGAAGCGATCCGCCAGGAACGGTGTGATGTCCAAGGGCAATGGCTCGTTGTTTACCAGTTTGTCCAGCAATACGCCGGTGATGGCCGAGGTCAGGATGCCGGTGCGAAAGTGGCCGCAGGCGTTGAGGTAACCTTCTACGCCGCGCATCGGACCCAGGATCGGCAGTTCATCGGGAGAGCCCGGGCGCAGGCCGGCCCAGGTCCGTTTCAGGTTGATGTCGGCCAATTGCGGGATGCACCGCACCGCGCCTTGCACCAGGCCTTCGATCTCCGCGTAGGTGGTGGTCACGTCGAAGCCTTTGTCTTCGGTGGTGCTGCCGATCAGGATCTCGCCGTTATCCTTCTGCGCCACGTAGCAATCGCTGGTGGTCAGGCACCCGGTAAGGATCTTCGGCATGCGCTCGGTCAACAGGATCTGCCCCTTGACCGGCTTGACCGGAATCCGCACCCCAGTGGCCTGTTCGCTCAAGTCCGCCGCCCAGGCACCGGCCGCATTGATCAGGGTCCGGCAATTGAAGGTCCCCGCCTCGGCGGTTTTCACCCCGGTGACCCGCGCTCCGCTGCGCAGCACCTCGACTACGTTGGTATTGAAGAAAATATCGACGCCATTCTGCCGGGCGCCTTCGGTGTACGCGTCGGCCAGGCGAAACGGGCTGACCTGATGGTCGCAGAGAAACTCCAAGGCGCCCAGGGCGTCACGACTGACATTCGGCTCGGCCTCGCGCAAGGCCGCCTGGTTGAGCCAGCGCACCTGATCTGCCAGATGAGGGATGCAAGCGACGATGTGCTCGGCGTACAAGCGGTCCTCGTCGTCGTAGATCACGAACTTGAGCCCGGTCTCCTCGAACTTGACATCCATGCCATGGTTATCCAGCAGCTCGCGGTGCAGCCCGGGGTACATGGCGTTGGACTGCAAGGCGAAATCGAAGAACGACTGGGGCAGGATGTGCGGCGTGCTGGCATCCACCGCCACGGCGGCCCCCTGGGCCTGGCGCTTGCGGTTGGCCGACATCATGCGAAAGAAAATCACCCCGCAACCCAGGCCCACGGACTCACCGATGGCCCACAGCCCACCCGCGGAAGCACGGGTTGCGTTGCCGGGCCGCTTGGCGTCGATCAGGGCGATCTTCAAGTGCTTGCGCTTGGACAGCTGGTACGCGCAGGAGGCGCCGATCACGCCGCCGCCGGCGATGACCACGTCGTACTCTTTGAGATGGTCAGTCATGCTGGACGGCCTCCGTGCCGACGTCGCGGAACGCTGAAAAAGGAATCGGATCGACGGGGAAACGCGGTCGCAACCAGCCGACATCGGCACGCCCGGTGGCTTCACGCAGGCGGTCGGTGCAATAGCCGACACACATCCGCCCCTGGCAGTCGCCCATGCTCACCCGAGTGCGCATTTTCAGGCTGGCCATGTCCTGCACGCCCTGCTCCAGGGCCCGGTCGATGTCGGCACGGGTAGCGTGCTCACACCGACAGATCACCGTATCGGCATCTGGCAACGCGGTTTGCCCGGCACCCCGCTCGGTGTAGCGGTCCACGGCGGCGCGAAAGCGGATGATGCGTTCGAGTTGCGCCTGATACCGCTCACGACTTTCGAGGGCGGTGGCCGGGTCCAGCACGTTGCGCTGCATCAGGATCGACAACGCCGCGATGCGTCCGCTGAGCATGGCGGCCTCACCGCCGCGAATCCCGCCCACGTCGCCGGCCACATGAATGTGCGCCTCGCTGCTCTGTTGCCAGGCGTCGGACACGGCGCGCAAGTAACCGTCATCGCTGAAACCGTGCTCCAGGCCCATCTGCTGGCTCAGTTGGGTGCGCGGGATAAACCCGTAGCCCACCGCCAGGGTCTGGGCCGGCACTTGCTCGGCGCGCTTGAGGTCGGGTTCCCAGGTGTCGGAGTACGGCGCAACGGTCACCTGGCTCAGTTCACCTTCGCCGTCGGCCTGCACCACGCCCCAGCCATAGCGCACGGGAATCCCCTTGAGCTTGAGATAGGCCAGCATGCTCAGACCGTCGAGAAACAGCTGCGGCTTGTTCAGCAAGGCCAGGCTCTGCTTGGCAATCTTGCCGAATGCGCAGGCTTCATAGACACCGGCCACCGCCACCCCCGCCGCGTGCAGCTGACAGGCCACCAGTGGCAGCAGCGGGCCGGTGCCGGCGATCACCACCGGCGCAGGTGGCTTGACCACCCCGCTCTTGATCTGCAATTGCAACCCGCCGAGCAGCATCACGCCCGGCAGCGTCCAGCCAGGAAACGGCACGCTGCGCTCATGGCAGCCGGCGGCCAGGAGCAGATGGGAATAGGCAACCTCGCGCAAACGCTCGTCGGCGTCCAGGAGCATCAAGGCACGGAACCCTTCGGCACCGACGACACGGTGGCCCAACCGCACGTCGATCAGCCCGGCGTGGCGCTGGAACTCGCCATGGAGCTTGTCCAGGGCTTCACGGTAGCGCGGCCCCAGGTAATCCAAGCTTACGCCGTCGCGCAGCGGCCCACGGTAGACGACACCACCCAGGCGCGGCGCCTCTTCGAGCAAGGTGCAGCGCACCCCGTGGGAGGCCAGTTCAATGGCGGCGGCCATGCCCGCCGGCCCGCCGCCGACAATCACCGGATCGAGGCTCATGATGCCTCCGTCTCGGTCATGCGGTTGGCCCGGGTTTCGATCTGCATGCCTGGGCGTACCAGGGTCTGGCAGGCGCGGCGCTTGTGGCGGCCGTCGATCTTGACCAGGCAACACTGGCAAACGCCCATGCCGCAGTAGGCACCGCTGATCTGGTCGTGATCGTTGCGGGCTACCTGGCGCTGGCCCAGGGACTGGATGACCGTGAGGACAGTTTCACCCTGGGCGGCGTTGACGGCCTGCCCGTCCAGGCGCACCGTCATGTCGGCCCGTGGCAACGGTTGGATGTCGAATTTTCGGCGTAGAAGGTCTTGAGGTTGGGTCATGCTGCTCTTCCTTGAAGGTTCAGTGAGGTCTCGGCTCCTTGCGGCACACCATCACCGGTTGACATCGATCCCCTTAGCGACAGCTCAGGCTGCTAGCGGGAAACCAAAGTAGAGAGTAGTGCGCACGAAATTTATGTTAGGGATTATTTGTGACCAAGTGTTGATCCAGGCCAGCGAATCCGTTCGCAGGCCCGATGAACTTTTTTTCAGAAAGCCGACAGCTATTCTTTGGCAGAATGTTGCGCAATAGCACCGATTTCCCAACACGGTACCGCCCATGAACCGCATCCTGACCATCGAAGACGACGCCGTGACCGCCCGTGAAATCGTCGCCGAGCTGACCCGCAACGGCTTGAATGTCGACTGGGTCGATAACGGCCGCGAAGGCCTGGAACGAGCGGTGAGCGGCGACTACGACCTGATCACCCTCGACCGCATGCTGCCCGAGCTCGACGGCCTGGTAATCGTCACCACGCTGCGCACCATGGGGGTGGCCACGCCGATCCTGATGATCAGCGCCCTCTCCGATGTGGATGAGCGGGTCCGTGGCCTGCGCGCCGGAGGCGACGATTACCTGACCAAGCCGTTTGCCACAGACGAAATGGCCGCCCGGGTCGAAGTGCTGCTGCGGCGCAACAATGGCGCCCGGGAACCGGAAACGGTCTTGCGCGTGGCGGACCTCGAGCTGAACCTGATCAGCCGCGAAGCCAGCCGCAACGGGCAGTTGCTGAGCCTGCTGCCCACCGAATACAAGTTGCTCGAGTTCCTGATGCGCAACAGCGGGCAGATCCTCTCGCGCATGATGATTTTCGAGGAAGTCTGGGGCTATCACTTCGACCCCGGCACCAACCTGATCGATGTCCACATCGGCCGCCTGCGCAAGAAAATCGACCCGCCGGGCCTGGAACCGCTGATTCGCACGGTGCGAGGTTCCGGCTATGTCATTGCTGAACCCCGCTAAGGGCTGGCGGTCCTCCAGCAGCCGCCTTCTGGCGCTGTACAGCTCGCTGTTCGTGATCTGGTGCGCGATCCTGATGGGGGTCATGTACTACGAAGTGTTCGGCTACCTCGACAGCCTGGCCAAACACTCGTTGATGCAGCGCCAGCATCTGTTCGCGAGGATCCATGGCGACCAACTCGAAGATGCGCTCATGGCCAGTCTCACCCTGGACGAGCGCGGCGTCGACGCCTATGGCCTGTTCGATCCGCAGCTGCGGCATTTGAGTGGGCCGATCCAGCGCATTCCCGAAGACCTGCCGCTCGATGGCCGGATCCACATGCTCGGCGGTTGTGTCGATTCCGACGACCCCAGCGTGCCCTCCGACAGTTGCGACGCAGTGGCGACCCGGACCCAGGACGGGCGATGGCTGATACTGGCGCGGGACAACGGTTCGCTGTTCGCCGTCACCCGTATCATTCTGCACGCGCTGTTCTGGGGCGTTTCGCTGACCATCCTGCCGGGCATCGCCGGCTGGCACCTGTTGCGCCGCCGGCCATTGCAGCGTATTCGCAAACTGCAAGCCAGCGCCGAGGCCATCGTCGCCGGCGACTTGACCCATCGCCTGCCACTGTCGAGTCGGCGCGATGAGCTGGACATGCTGGCGGCCATTGTCAACGCCATGCTCGATCGCATCGAACGGCTGATGAATGAGGTCAAGGGCGTGTGCGACAACATCGCCCATGACCTGCGCACGCCGCTGACCCGCTTGCGCGCTCAGCTGTATCGCATCCAGCAAGAGGCCCCGGACGGTTCGCCCGAAGCACTGCAGATGGATCAGGTGATTGCCGAGACCGATACGCTGATGGCGCGGTTTCGCGGTTTATTGCGGATTTCCGAACTGGAAGACCAACAGCGCCGCTCCGGATTCGTGCGCCTGGATCCGTTGCAGCTGTTACAGGAATTGCACGACTTCTATCTGCCGCTGGCCGAGGAAGACGGACTGACCTTCAGCCTGGAGGTGCCCGACGCCCTGCCCCTGCTCAACGGTGATCGGGCCTTGCTGTTCGAGGCGGTGTCGAACCTGCTGAGCAATTCCATCAAATTCACTCCGCCCGGCGGCACCGTGGTCCTGCGCGGGGTGGATCAGGGCGACAGTACGCGCATCGAAGTGCTCGACTCCGGACCGGGCATTCCCACAGCGGAACGTAAGGCCGTGTTCCGACGCTTCTACCGCGCCGAAGGCAGCAGCCAGCACGGCGGATTTGGCCTGGGACTTTCGATTGTCGCGGCGATCGTCAACCTGCACGGGTTCAGGTTGGAGGTGGGGAGCAGCGAATACGGTGGGGCGCGGTTGGTGCTCGATTGCCGGGCGACGCTTCTGTAGCTCAACGAAGGATTTGAAGTGACACCTGTGGCGAGGGAGCTTGCACCCGCTGGGGCGCGCAGCGGCCCTGTTTTTTGGGGCTGCTGCGCAGCCCAGCGGGAGCAAGCTCCCTCGCCACAGAAGATTATTCAAGCTGGATCATCGCGATCAGGCGGGATCACCGCGATGCAACGGCGTGTTATGCAATTCGTAACGCAGCTCTTCGATCAGCTTCGCCAGGCCTTCTTCCGAGCGAACACTGTCCAGGCTCATGCCGCTCACCACCAGGTCCACTTCACCGCTGTCGCGGTGATAGAGGCGCACGGTAAGGGTGCCATCGCCATTGAGGCTGCACTCGCACGCCAGCGGGGTAAAACTCTGTTCGAGGCGAGCGCGCAGGGGGGCCAACTGAGGCATACGCTGCACCTCAGGGCTGAGGTTGCAAGCGGACGGCGGGCAACCTGGGGGTTAGCGGCCTGGCAGACGTCCTGTCGATGACATTTTGGTTTTTCTTACTGCACATCGTGGTGTATTCCTTGACTGTTTCGTGGGGACGCGGCATCGCAGACAATGCCGCACACCGAAAGCCTAAGGAGTCGATTGCAGAGGTAAAACCCGAATTTGCACCAGCTGACCCGGTGCATTTGCACTGGCTATCATGGTGCCTTCACCCGCCATTCCTTGGCGAACAAACCGCGCTCCCTGGCCCAGACAATCGCCTCACTGCGGCTGTGCACGTCCAGTTTCGAATACAGCGTCGCCACGTGATTGCGCACGGTATTGGGCGCCAGCTTCAAGCGCGCGGCAATTTCCTTGTCCGCCAGCCCCTGGCAGATCAACCCCAGTACGTCACGCTCCCGGGCCGTCAATTCGGTGAATGACCCGGTGGGCATCTGGGTGTTGATGCTCTTCACATTGGCCAGTTTCTCAATGAGGGTGCGGCTGAACCAGGAAGCGTCCTTCATCACCTCCTCGATCGCTGCCACCAGCTCCAACTCCGAGCGCTTGCGTTCAGTGATGTTCATCAACACCAGCAGGTAGCAAGGTTTGTCCTGGATCACCACGGTATCGGCTGCCACCTCGCAGTCGATCTGCTCCCCGCCTTTCTTGTGAACCTTGACATCGACGCTGGATACGGTGGCCGTCTTCTCCAGCCTGGCAAACAATGCCGCGCCGGCTTCCTTGTCCAGAAAGCCAACCTCCTCCACGGTTTTACCCAACAACTCTTCACTGGCGTAGCCGGTGGTCTGGAGGAAGGCCTCGTTGATTTCCAGCAGTTGCTGTTCGGCACTGCACACCAGGGTCGGCACGGGCGACAGGCGGAACGACTTGGCAAAGCGCTCCTCACTCTGGCGCAAAGCGGTTTCGGCCTTGCGCCGTGGCTCCATGTCCATGAAGGAAAACAGCATGCAGTCTTCGTCGTGCAAATCCAGCGGCTGGCCGGCGACGATCACCTGCTTGCTTCCCCCTTCGGGCAAGCGCAGCTCGGCCTGCATCTGCGGAATGGTCGCCCCCTGCCCCAGCCGCTCGATGGCCAGGTCACGTTTTTCAGCGGCTTCGAGCACATCCAGTTCATACACCGAACGGCCGATCACCTGCTCGCGGCTGTAACCGGTCATTTCCAGGAAGCCCTGATTGACTTTGATATAGCGCAGGTCACTGAGGCGACAGATCACCGCCGGCGCGGGGTTGGCGGCAAAGGTTTTCTCGAAACGCTGCTCGGCGCTGGCCCACTCGGTGGCATCGCTGAGAATCAACACAAAAAACTCCGACTCGCCGTCACGATTGGTCAACACCATGCTGCGAATCCTGTGCACCCAGGTCCGATCCGGGTCGGCCTCGGGGGTGACTTCCACCAGCACATCGCTGAACTCATCGCCCCGGGCCACTCGGGCGATGGGGTAGTTGTCTTCGGGCAGTGGATGGTTGTTGCGATAACGCAAGTTGAAGCGCCGGGCGTACTCGCTGGCATTCTTGCCCAGGTCCCCGAGGTCCTTGACCCCGTGCATGGTCAAGGCCGCCTCATTGGCCCAGGCGATGGTCTGGTCGAGCTCGATCAACATCACCCCGTCCGACAGCCCGGCGATGATCTGCAGCAATTGGCGGCGATTGGTATCCGTGTTCGGGACATCCTGATTCATTGGGTCTCCGTGTGGTCAGCGGCACATGGAAATTACGACCACCCGTCGCGCCGGGGCGTTCCCTGTTGGGTTTGATGAGGTCTGCGATCCTGGGTGAATCCGGTGGTGCCTGGGCTGGCGCTATCGCGAGCAGGCTCGCTCCCACAGGTCTAGTGGTCTGCCTTGGACTCCGAAGGTGCCACAGGCCCCTGTGGGAGCGAGCTTGCTCGCGAATGCGATGGGTCAGCCGACATCAATATCCACTGATCCACCGCCTTCGCGAGCAAGCCCGCTCCCACAGAAACGCGGTATGCCCACGCCTCCGACGGTGCCCCTGATTCCTGTGGCGAGGGAGCTTGCTCCCGCTCGGCTGCGCAGCAGTCGCAGGCCCGGTTGGTGCGGTGTGTCAGGGGAACCGCGTCGGCTGGTTTTGGGGCTGCTACGCCCGAGGCGTCGGACCGTCCCAGCGGGAGCAAGCTCCCTCGCCACAGGGGGTTATGTCGGCTGGCGGGTTTCGATGGTGTCCAGTGCGCGGTTGGCCAGCAGGCTGCCCAGTTCGATCAGCTGTTGGATGCCCAGGAGGAAATGCCGGCGTGAGCCGTCCAGGTCGAAGGCCAGGTCATCGACCATGGCATTGGCCGAGGCCAGGGTTTCGCTGAGGTTGGCGAGCAGGCTTTCGGTGTCGATGTCTTTGTTGACGGTGAAGAGTTGGCCGGGGACGGGTTCTGCTTTGGGTGTGTCCGGCTTGGGTTTCAGATAATGGTCGAGGGCGCGGTCGGTGACTTCGTCGTGTTTTTGGGGCCTGGATTTTTTGCGCGGTGAGGTTGGATCGGTGTTCGGTGGGTTTGGGGTTGCTTTGAACATAAATAATCTCCAAATCGAAAAAGGAGACCATCATCCTCGCTACCAAACGAAGGTGGCGGCCACACGCGGGTTGGTAGACCGGTGACTTGGAAAACCGGCGCGTCCGAAGACGCCCTGCGCATGACCGCCATAAAACAGATACCGGAAAGGCCTCTGCTAGGCGGGCTATGCGACAAGTCAAAAGCCGGGCTACCAAACCCGATCGCTGATTCCTCAGCGACCCGGAAACGATAAAACCAGCCCTCCAGGCGCACAAGCCGGCGGATTCTGGCGCAGTTGTAGGCAATGGCGCAAGACGATGTAGCCGGTTCCGGAATACTCCTACATGCGGATAAACAGATCTCTGGCAAGGGTCTGGGAAGCATGGGATTCAGGAGTTGAAATAGGCGGTGTCTGGTCTGCCGTCATCGTCGGATCGCCGCCCGGAGCAGGCTCGCTCCCACAAGTCTTGCGATGTCTCCTGGATTCCGAGAGTGCCACAGATCCCATGTGGGAGCGGGCTTGCTCGCGAAAGCGGTGTGTCAGCCAGCATCAATATCGACTGATCCATCGCCTTCGCGAGCAAGCCCGCTCCCACAGGTTTTCGCGGTGTGCGCGGACTCGCGGGGTGGCACTGGTTCCTGTGGCGAGGGAGCTTGCTCCCGCTCGGCTGCGCAGCAGTCGTAGACCCGGGTGGTGTGGTGTGTCTGGGGAATCGCTCCGGCTGGTTTTGGGGCTGCTTCGCAGCCCAGCGGGAGCAAGCTCCCTCGCCACGGGGTTGGTGTTTTTCTGAAGGAACAGCGTTTGCCTCGCCCTAAGCTTCTGTAGGCCTGCGAGCATGATCATTGGACTAAAGTCTTAGACCAGTCATCGCACAACCCCAGACCTGCATCGCTATCCTTGCAAACCGCGCCTCCCTCAGCGCGCAGGCTATCCCGTTTCACCTCAGCCAATCGCGACCGTTGAATTACCTACCTCGGAAGAAAACGGCAATTGGATTTTTCCGATAATGGCCAGTTGACAACGAGGAACGGCTTCCAAATAATCCACGGAATGTTGTACGACGACGTATGACAAAAATAAAAACAACAAAAAGTAGGGAGCGTCATAGTGAGCACTCGTGTCCGTTTTTCGCCCGACAACCGTCCAAACCGCCGTACCCTCCTCATTTCCAAGCCTGCGCTGACACTGCTCGGTTGCAGCAGCCTGGCGCTGTTCCTACCAATGACCGCCCACGCCGAAGGCTTCGTCGATGACGCCAAGGCGACGCTGAACCTGCGCAACGCCTATTTCAACCGCAACTTCACCAACCCGAACAACGCCCAGGGCAAGGCCGAGGAATGGACCCAGAACTTCATCCTCGACGCTAAGTCCGGCTTCACCCAGGGCACGGTCGGTTTCGGTGTGGACGTGCTGGGCCTGTATTCGGTGAAGCTGGATGGCGGTCGCGGTACTGCCGGCACTCAATTGCTGCCGGTGCATGACGACGGGCGTCCGGCCGATGACTTCGGGCGCCTGGGCGTGGCGCTCAAGGCCAAGGTGTCGAAGACTGAATTGAAGGTGGGTGAATGGATGCCGGTGCTGCCGATCCTGCGCTCCGACGACGGTCGCTCCCTGCCGCAAACCTTCCGTGGCGGCCAGGTGACGTCCACCGAGATCAACGGCCTGAGCCTCTACGGCGGCCAGTTCCGTGGCAACAGCCCGCGCAACGACGCGAGCATGGAAGACATGTCGATGAACGGCCGCGGCGCCTTCACCTCTGACCGCTTCAACTTTGGCGGCGGCGAATATGCCTTCAATGAAAAACGCACCCAGGTCGGCGTCTGGTACGCGGAACTGTCCGACATCTACCAACAACAGTATTTCAACCTGACCCACAGCCAGCCCCTCGGCGACTGGACCCTGGGCGCCAACCTCGGTTACTTCATCGGCAAGGAAGACGGCAGCGCCCTGGCCGGCGACCTCGACAACAAAACCGCGTTCGCCATGCTCTCGGCCAAATACGGTGGCAACACCTTCTACGTCGGCCTGCAAAAAGTCGGCGGCGACGATGCGTGGATGCGCGTCAACGGCACCAGCGGCGGGACCTTGGCGAACGATAGCTACAACTCCAGCTACGACAACGCCAAGGAAAAATCCTGGCAGTTGCGCCACGACTTCAACTTCGCTGCGGTCGGCGTCCCGGGCCTGACCCTGATGAACCGCTACATCAGCGGTGACAACGTGCACACCGCCACCGTCGACGATGGCAAGGAATGGGGCCGTGAAACCGAGTTGGCGTACACCGTGCAGAGCGGCGCGCTGAAGAACCTCAATGTGAAATGGCGCAATGCGTCGATTCGCCGGGACTTCAGCACGAATGAGTTTGATGAAAACCGGATTTTCATCAGTTACCCTATCTCGCTGCTATAAAACGTCTCCGGTTCGCTCTCGATGAATAGCGGCGTTCAGGTACGCCGCTATTCTTTCTCATGATTCAAAAATTTTGTGCCCGCGCCAAGGCTTCATGAATCGCCCCGGGTTTCGTAGGCATCAAAACAACCAATAAGCGCTTGTTATAAGAAAGTTTGATGGGATTTACTGGAACTCCATTACAAGCTATCAGGGTCCCCGAAAAACATCTGAATCCGCGACCTCAACCAACGCTCCCCGGGATCATTATCCTGTGAACCCCGCCAGGCCATGTGCAGTTCGAAACTGCGCACCGGAATGGGCGGATCTTCAGCGCGCACGCCGCCAGCAGCCGTCAGGGCGTCGGCGGTGTAGTCCGGCACGGTGGCGATGATGTCGGTGCCCGACAACAGCGTGCTCAGGCCATTGAACTGTGGCACGGCCAGGACGACGTGGCGTTTGCGCTCGAGTTTTTCCAATTCTTCATCGATGAAGCCGCTCAAGTCGCCGGCGAAAGACACCAGCGCGTGGGGGCGGGCGCAGAATTCGTCCAGCGTCAGGCGTCCCGGCGCCGTATCGGCGCGCAATACCTTGGGCATGCTGCGCCGCAGGACTTTGCGCTTGGCGTTGGCCGGCAGGTCGTCGGTGTAGCTGACGCCGATGGAGATCTCACCGGATGCCAGCAGGCTCGGCATCAGGATGTAGTTGACCCGGCGCACCACCAGCACGATGCCGGGGGCTTCGGCGCGCAGGCGCTTGAGCAGCATGGGCAGCAAGGCGAATTCGGCGTCGTCCGACAGGCCGATGCGAAATACCGAAGTGCTGGTGGCCGGGTCGAACTCGGCGGCGCGGCTGACGGCCGTGGAAATCGAATCCAGGGCCGGGGAGAGCAGGGCGAAGATCTCCACGGCTCGTGCCGACGGCTCCATGCTGCGGCCGGTGCGCACGAACAGCGGGTCATCGAACAGGCTGCGCAGGCGTGAGAGCGCAGCGCTGATCGCCGGTTGGCCGAGGAACAACTTCTCGGCGGCACGGGTCACACTGCGCTCATGCATCAAAGTTTCGAACACGATCAACAGGTTGAGGTCGACACGCCGCAGGTCATTACGATTCATCTGGGGTCCTGGCAGATTCGGCAAGCTTGACGTGGGCGGCCATATCAGAACAATGGCCGGCATGAATCTTACGGGGAAAGGCTGGTACTCTGCACCGGCTAATTCAGTTTTTTCAGGATGAAGACTACAGGACTGGTTCGCTTTTCTTGCTGCGGAATCAATGACAGGCATGTCGACTATTAATAGCCACTGATGGTCTTGGCCCCAAAGCCCGGATAGAGTTCATGGCATTAGAGGTTACTTTGACGAGGTTTGCGATGTCCCGCACGATCCGTTTTCACAAGTTTGGTGGTGCCGAGGTGCTCAAATGCGAAGAGCACGTGGCGGCTCTTCCTGCGCCAGGAGAAGTGCAGGTCCGTGTCGAAGCGATCGGCATCAGTTGGTATGACATCCTGTGGCGTCAGAACCTGGCGTCCTCCCAGGCCCGCCTGCCTTCAGGCCTGGGCAGTGAAATGGCCGGCGTGGTCACGGCGGTGGGCGAGGGTGTCGACGATCTGGCCGTGGGCGACAGGGTCGCAAGCTTTCCCGCCCAGAGCCCGAACGATTATCCGGTGTACGGTGAAGTCATCGTGTTGCCGCGCACTGCGCTGACCCGTTATCCCGACGTACTCAGCCCGATAGAAGCCGCGGTGCATTACACGCCGTTGCTGATTGCCTATTTCGGCTACGTAGACCTGGCGCGGGTCAAACCCGGGCAGTTCGCGCTGGTCACCGATGCCAGTCATTGCGCAGGCCCATCCTTCGTGCAACTGGGCAAGGCCCTGGGCGTGCGCGTGATCGCCGCCACCAAGACGGCTGACGAGCGTGAGTATCTGCTGTCGCTTGGGGCTGAAAAAGTCATCGTGACCGAAGAGCAGGATTTGCTCATGCAGATCAACAAGCTCACCGACAATCGCGGCGTGGACGTGGTCTTCGATGGCCTTGGCGGTCCGCAGATGTCGCTGCTCGGCGATGTGCTGGCGCCCCGTGGCAGCCTGGTGCTGTACGGCTTGCAGGGCGGTAACCAGACACCGTTCCCAGCCTGCGCGGCGTTCCAGAAGAACATCCAGTTCTT